>JAABUY010000311.1_pt1 | contig 92048 bp, 86 predicted proteins | sample 5560271 | NCBI WGS metagenome assembly JAABUY01 (sample SAMN10711886, study PRJNA513374) | rock metagenome | isolation source: Antarctica rocks | place: Antarctica: Victoria Land, University Valley | reverse complement strand
CCCGCGCAACGCCGACGGCGGCTACGACTGGGACGAGCGCTCCGGCACCTTCGACCTGGAGACGTGGGCGTGCGAGCTGGCGGCGTACGCGGGCAGCGGGGCCATGCGCGGGACGTACGCGGCGCAGTGCGGCGTCGAGGGGGCGGCGCGCGGGGTGTTGGTGTTTGGGTGGGTGGTGGCGGTCGGGGTGGGAGGGGTGGGGTGGTGGGCTTGTCGTGGGGTAAGGGGGAGGGTCAGGGAGGGGGTGGAGAAGAGGAGGGTTCGGAGGGAGTTTTTTGGGGCGGGGTGGGAGGAGACGGGGCGTTGAGGTGGGGGGTGTGTGGATGTGGAGCACGGGGTTTGTCGTGCGCGTACGTACTTTTGGCTCGTCGGTGTCGGGTGTTGACGAGGTGGTGGCTGGAAGTCAGGTTGTACATGATTGGTGTAGGATGAGCCAGGTAAAGATTGAATAAAGAGCTTGAGTTGTAGAGATCAAGAGCTAGTACGACTTGTCTGACCACCTCCTAAGCGGAATGCCGCAACTACTGCAGGTTGACCTTGGTAGCATTGTTCGGCAACGCGATCCTGTACAACACGTACGGCTTGACGCGCCTGTCCGTCCCGTTCCAGAAGATGGGCGCTCTCCAGAGCTGGTTCTCAGTGACGTACAGATAGTTACCGGCGACGGAGAAGGTGTCGGACCAATTGATGCGCGGGTCCCTGACGAAGACGCTGACAGTTCCGTTGGCGGGATTGTAGATGTTGATCGCGTTCTGTTCCACACTGCCAATGTAGATGAATCCGTTGGTGTCGGTCTCCAAGCCGTCGGAAACGCCTTTCTGAGTGAGGCGGTTCACGGAGGCCTGCGCCATGATCTCAGAGGTGGCGCTGCGATCTCGGAGCCGGGCGGTTGGGACGCTGTACAGGTATCTCGATGCGACGGCGGCGAAATATAGCGTTTCGCCGTCTGCGGACAGCGCGACTCCGTCGGAACCGAATGTTATAAACGAGAGCGGGATCCCGTTGCCGGGATTCAGGTAGAGGGGTTCTCCCCATATGAAGCTAAGGAATTGCGGTTCCGGGTGAACTTCAGGCGTGTCGTCGAGATGGCGCCAGGACTCGCCGGTGCCCAGATCTACGATGATAATACCATTGCGGCCTTCGGTGGAAGAGTCCGTAATGTAGGCAACGCCTTTACCAGATGCGGTGATGTTGGGGCGGAGGTCGAAGCGAACATCGTTGAGATACTATGTATGTCAGCGTTTCCCATCACAGTGAACCGTGACCGATCAACTTACAGAGACCGCATAAGCCACTGTAGGAGGAAAGAGTATAGTCTGAAAGATGGAATTGTTCTGAAGATTGACTCCGATGAGTTTCGGTCCACCGAAAACTGCTGGTACGTTGACTCCCTCCGGGGTAGATGCTCGTCCAGTATCCAGAATCCAGAGTCTGTCTTTCGAGTCTATAACCACACTCTGGACCCCAATAAGATAGTCCTTGTAGTTGGCTCCAGTCTTGAGGCAGGGTCAGCGAAGATCAGTACGACAGGGTAAACGTCATCTCTTACCGGAGGTGTCGTCGTGTAGTTGATAGATCCACCAGGCGGCGAATTGATCTCAGCAGACGGATAGGGCTTTTCGGTATTGTTTCCTATAAGCTCCGCGACCGTGTATTTGGTATCCTTCGGGTCAAGAGACGGAGGATAATTGGAGAACATGCGACCGGTAGAGGAAACGGCAATGCCTAACAAGCCAACTCAGAATCTGCCGGGTCAAACGGAGAGCTCTCGACATACCCGTCGGGAATTCATCGTTGTACAAGTGCACAGTCTCAAGGGCGGGACCATAAGTCCCTGGATCTTGAGCGATCTGTTGGGTCAATGTGACTGAGCCCAAGCTCAATGCAAGCAGGAGACGTTTGGAGAACATGTTGATGGCTTGAGGGCTCGAGAAGCTGGGAAGACGTCCTGGTAAAGAGCTGAAGAAAATGAGATGGAGGGGACCCGAGGTCATACTCGAGAGCTAGCTTTAGGTCGTCCATGCCTTCGGCAAGTGATAACGTCACCCGGTGGAGATCAACGGTTGGATGCAGCTTCCAAAGAGGTTGCTTGCGCATACCCTTCTTCAGGTGCTACCTTACCGTACCTCCCCTCCTTACCTTACCTGAACGCATTGTACTCTGTAGGCTCTGACCTCATCACTGTTCCTGGACCACAATGGAAGTCTTCTTGAGCGTGCCGTGCCGTGCCGTGCCGTGCCAGGGGAGGGCAAAGTCCAACGCCATAACGTTAAGGTGCCTGGACGGATCTACGCTACCCCGCCGTTTCTGTTATCCAGGGCCGAGCGGGCCAAGCACAATTCCTCGGTAGGTGGCTTACCTAATGCGCTACAGATCCGCCCTGCTGCACGTGATTACCTTAGAGTCAAAATAATCGGCCCTAATACGAGTTAGGTAAGATAGTTACCTTAATCCGAAGTTGAGGTTTCAAATTCTTGAGAGCGAGTCCGAGGAGACGAGTCTGTCTTAGAAGTTCCTTACCACTAGATGACTTGTGCTAGGACTGTTGAGATGTATTGATGGCCCGGCCAGGTTCTGCAATGCACGCTCCTCCAACCCAAAGCATCATGCCAACCGCAGCGTCACGAACTTCTGAAGTACAGGAAAGGTAGAAAGCCATCTAGAACACCAAAGCCTGCCCCTTCGTCTTCTTGTCTCCGCTGTATATGGCAGATCCGTCAGTATGTGATCGTACATCAAGCCCAGCTCAACTGCGTGCTTTCAAGGAGTATGAACGTACCCCAGCTCGAAGTGCTTGCATCGCTTCAACGCCAGCTGTGCCTTTGTTTTGCAGCTTGTGCACTCTAACCTCAACACGACCTTCTTCGTTGTCTTTGCCTTCTTGTGGAAGACGGGCTTCGTCTGACCACCATAACCTGACTGCTTGCGGTCATATCGTCGCTTTCCTTGTGCGAAGAGAGAGGCCTGATAGCGGGGCAAACAGTCAGCACAGTGTGCTGATTGCCGTGCGAAGGGCTGTAGCTAACCTTTCCGGCTTTGTATTGGGTGACCTTGTGTTGCGTATGCTTCTTGCAGTCCTTGCCTTTGCAATAGGTGCGTCTCGTTTTCGGTACATTAACCTTATAAATGCAAAGCATCAGCATCGTCCAAGGCAAATGTACTCGTTTCAAGCTCCTTTCAAACAGCCCAGCCCGACAATAATCCTCTTGGGTGCAGCGGACGAGTCCTCTCGAGTAGTTGGCGCATCATCGTAGTATCACCGAGGCATTCCTTTGGAGGTTGTGCTGGTATATTGTAGCTACCTCGACCTTCGAGGTGTGAAAGAACCTCCGTGTTGGTCGAGGTTCGCACGGTAGTGCAGCATCTCCAACACACGGATCGTTGTCGTTGACCTTGCTCTTGCTCCCAACCAGCTCTTTGCAGCGAAGCGCTGATGCTGTTCCTTCTCCAAAAGAAAAGCAGATATGCTTACCATGATGGCTGATATGTTCTTTGTTCGAGAGAGTGAGATTGCTGTTTGTCGTTGTCGTCGTCGGGATCGAGACTTGGCGCTAGCTCGCGAATGTGGGAGTTTGGCTCGCTTAAAGTTGCGCCCTAAAACCCGCGCTCGACTCTTTCGAGTGCTCCGTGCGGAGATCAGTACCACAGGAACACTAGGTATGGGAGTACACTTCAATATATTTCAATGTAAAGCTTTGGGATAACCTGTCAGGGTATACTATTCTAATCTAATCGCGCTGTATAAGTGAGTCTAGATGGTTCTGTTGCTACAGTAGTGCAGGAACAACAAACTCAACTAGAGCAACGAGTAACGAGCTGTGGAGGATCGATGTGAATCCATCTTCGCATATGTCCTAAAATAATCCGATAGCCATTCTTTTGCGATTGTGCCTTCCATGTAAAAGATCTAAGACCATTCCTGGTTGAAGAGCCCATACTAAAACCCCTTTCCCAAGCGCACAGTATCACCACCCCCGTACCACAGCGATCCCTTACGACAGTCCAGTCCTTTTTCTTTGCCGACAATCCACTCTCCACCACCTCTAATCGTGCTGCTGCCTCTTGGCCAATGCTCGTCCTGTAACCACGAGTTGATGCCCTCGATTACTTCAATCCATTCTTTCCGTTTCTCCAAAGCTGGTACAACGGAGCCATCTCGATCTGTTGTGGAAAAGTCTGCTTGCGTGATGAAGCGGCCAATGGTGAGATGCGCCGAGGGTACCGTGTAACGGGAAGCAACCGTTACACCGCTCTCTTTGCATAGGTCATACAGATCACGCCGAAGATGATGATAGGTATAATGGTCGTCGCGAAGCGTGCGGCCCCCATCAACACCTTCACCAGCAGCCGGGAGGAAACTTAGGGCAATTGCTGCACTGTCGTAGCTCAACATGGGCTTGACAAGTCTCGCACGGTGGTCAAGCGTGTAATCAGTAATCTCTGAGACCTTGGCACTCAAGGAATGGAGTAAAGTTTCGATTTCTTCTTTTGTCAGGGAATGGGTGACTTCAAGAGCCGTCATATGCAGCTTGTCGAGTGGCATGAGCCACAAGTCTGAAATCGTAGATCAGTACAGCGACGTCAAAGTCGGGAACGAGTCATACTTGGGGCCACCCTCCGGAGTTTCTGCTGGATGCTTGCCACCAAGTCTCGGATTTCAATGGTTGGTCGTGCCCAGAATACCAGACAGTGTCTTGGGTCGACGTATCCATGTTGTAACTCTGGATTCTCAAGTTTTTGTAGGATTGGGTCCAGAATCAGTCCCGTGAAAGCTGGGTCTAAGAACTTGGCTTTCTGCTGCTCGTTGCGGGTCAAGCGATGGGTATCATAGCGGGCTTGTATTTGAGTCTGGCACCAGCAGATCAATTCTATTCCAAACGGACCCTGACAGTCAGTTCGCCCTACCGGCTCGTTTGCAGACGAAATGATGAGGGCATCATAGGGATTGATCGAAGCTGAAGATGGTATGCCCGACACGTCATGAAAAGAGTTTCCATCATCTGCGGGATTGGATTGCAGACGGAGCATACTGCACTTCGGGAACTATAATCAATGCTTTCTCAGGGCGAGACAGAGGATCAATCTTTGATTGACACCGCCCTCTGTGGAGAGAAAGACAATAAACCCTATCTCTGCAGTGGAGATGGAACATCTGCAAATCATGTGGCTCTCGGGAGCGGAGCCATTCATGCAGCGGCTTCTCGCACAAACCTGGAAATCAAGCCACCGCTGTACTGTACTGTCGTTTGGACTGCAGCATGGATTGACGAACAATGCTTTGAGGGTATCTTCTTAGTCAGGGATAGGGATCCAGAGATGTGTGAAGACTGCATTTGCCACCATTCTCTACTCCTGAAACTGACGTACTGTACGAACCTAGGTCTTACAGAGGTAAGGTAAGGCTCTTTGTTTCGAGCTAGGGCGGAGAGTCTGCAATTCCGATCGTCCACTCAAGAGCAACGAACCTCGTGATGCCCGTAGTCATTGCATCTCCTGAAGAGTGAAAAGAATAACGTTCAACATGGGCATGGCTACTGATACTGCTCTCAATGCCATTGTATGACCGATTTCCCCTGTTCCTCTGCATACTGATCAGTTTCCGGTGTTCCTGCCCTGATTCGTCCTCAGCCACGTCGCCGATGCGTGACTGCCATTGTGCACTCAGTTCAAGACCTGAACTCTCCTTCCCTTCCTCTGCCCTTTCATTAGGTGCTTGGGGTGGGCTGCCGTAGTCTGCCCGAGATCGGAACGGAACAACCTTCGGAACCTGGAACACGCTAGGACAACGTCGTACCTTCAGGTTATCAAAGGATAAGGTAGTTTCAAACTCACGACCTCTGCTACACGTCAACCTCCTCCGACTGTAGCCAGGTCGCTCTACCACAATGCTTGGCCTTACATCAGTAGTTGGGATGGCTGGCTTCGTTCGTGGATTCTTTCTATTCTTTCTGTGCCCTTTGAGTAGAGCGCGGTGGTGAAGTCGTTCGGTTTAATGCCCCTGCGGTGATGGGTCGACTACCTTATTGGATTGGAGTTAGAGGATCGGTCTTTCTTTCCAGTGTGTGCTATGATTCGTGCTCTTCTTCTTTGCTGGTACAACGCTGATGGACTGATCCTAGTTACTTAGAATTTGCTGTCAAGTTGCACTGCAGTTGTTCTTCCAATGTGCAATTTGGATGTATCTTACTGCTGTTAGCCTTTCGAAGCACACAAGTTGGCTTGGAGTTACTGCGACATGCTTTCTCAGCAAGGTTCCATGATCCTATACCGTCCTTGCGGTCCAAAGACTTAGGAAGGCAGAGATGGCAGCTCGATGGGCCAAGGATGTTGCGGGTGCCGCGCGAAAGCGCTTCGGGTGCCACATGAGAAGATGCTTCGACCGTGTTCTGAGTATGTTGAGAATCTTCCCCAATGTTATGGCTCTTTTCCAGTGTTTGTTGTGGAACCTGCGCAGCATCCATATATTACCCTTGCGGAGAGCAATAGTGGATCTAGGCTTCAAATCAAATGTCACACGATGAGCGGGCCGATCTTTGATCCTAGCTAAACTACCTGGTGTCAAATTCCGGCACGAGGAGTTGGTTGTCCCGGACTGACCACCCAATTATCACTGAAAATCTTGCTCCAACTCACCACCACACCCTTACCTTCCGCAACAACCCACGTTGCAGCAACACCCATGCTCTAGCACAGCTTCTTTTACATAGGAGATTTTGCTCAGCATAGCTTACGCCCCTTGGCCTACTCCTTGTCTAGCTTGAGCTATTTCTTCGATCTGGGTGGACTACATTTGTGGACGGTCGGTCACCTTTTAACTTCGCGTCGGCTAAATTGATCTTCACGGCAGTACCGGCCGCGCGTGGTGCGAAGGGATTTTCCAACGGCACACAGCCAGGCTCTTTCAGTTGCTTTCGAGCTTGTCAGCAGTGTTCTACTCAGCTAGGTGGCGAATCAACTCCAAAGACAGCAGTTGCATCTACGGCACCTCCGACCAGCTCAGAGCTAATTCATGCTACAATTCACGTAATCCCAGGCGCGCCCGGTTGTTTGACCAACACGATGCGATCTCAAGAAAAGAGCCTCAAGGCTACGCCTGGATCTTCAAATTTGGAATCTCGCGGTCGTATGACTCGTTCTCAGGCCGCCACTTTAACTACAGTGAACGCTGTCAATCAGTTAACACTCCAAGCACCATCTTCTCGCTACAACCTGCGAGCTCGAGGAACACCCACGACAACATCATATTCGAAAGCCTCGGATGATCTGAACGTTGTTGGTCCGTCGAGTCACACGTCTACTCTCGAGTATGTCGATGAGTCCGGCAGTGCAGTACCCCATGGCGAAGACGCAGATATGCAAGTTGACAACGATTCGGAGTACACAGAAACAGGCTCGGATGCTTACCCAAAACCTCCAGCAGCCAAGCGTATAAAGGTGTCGCACTTGCCCAAGCCGGAAATGGTGCTAGAGGTGCCAAAGGTTCCAGAGGTGCCAGAGGTGCCTGAGGTGCCTGAGGAGCCAGAGGTGCCAGAGGTGCCAAAGCCGGACCCACCGCCCAACATGCAGATAAAGACCAAGGACGCGTGGAATTTCAGGGGTGGCGTAAACGAGAAGCTTCCCCCTATTAGCAACATAGTCGAGATCTTCGACGACCTTACAAGGAAAGCCATGGACCTAGGTCTCGGGAAAGCCATCCAACATCTTGGTTCTCGGAAGCTCAAGCTTGCAACTATGTGTTCCGGGACCGAGAGCCCTCTCCTTGCCCTACAACTTGTTAGCGAGAGTAAGTACAGGCCCCTAAACGTCTAAGTATTGAACTAACTTAGAAATTAGGTCTAGAGAAGTACCACGGAATTGAATTTGAGGTAGAACATTTGTTCAGCGCAGAGATTGTCCCTTTCAAGCAAGCCTACATTGAGCGCAACTTTCATCCCAGTATTATCTTCAGGGACATTCGGGAGCTGATTAAGAAAGAGAAAGCGTAAGTGGCTAGATGCAGTTGGGGTGCATTCAGTGCTAATAGCTCGTAGCTCGACGGCTTATGGGGCGGAAGTTGCCATTCCATCAGACGTCGACATCCTCGTCGCCGGATTCTCATGTGTCGACTTCTCCCGGCTCAACTCGTCGAAGCAGAAACTCAAGGCAAAAGGAGAATCGGGCGACACGTTCCGCTCCGTTTTAGAGTACGCCATCCACAAGCGGCCGGCCCTGGTGGTTTTGGAGAACGTGTTTAATGCACCTTGGGACGAAATAGCGGAGTATTGGTACGACAAAGCGGACTACGCTGTCCGGTACGTCAAAGTAGATACCAAACAATACTACATCCCTCATACACGTCAACGAGGGTATATGCTTTGCATCGATAACAAGAGATTCGAGAGTAGCTCGGAGAGCGTTGTTGAATGGGCCAAATTGATGGCTACCTTCCAGCGACCGGCAAGCTCCCCTGTCGAGGCGTTCCTGTTGTCTGAAGATGATATGCGGGTGCACCTGGCAAGAGAGGAAATGGTGAAGAGTGCCAACGGCGAAGAGAAATCAGGCCGTGATGTTGAATGGACCTTGTCTCAAGGGCGGCACCAGAATTATCGAGCGGAGCATCATTTGGGTAGCAAGAAACCTTTGACCGGATGGCAGCAAGGCGGATCAAGCAGTTTCCCTGACTATGCCTGGATCGACTGGAGCAAGGCACAGACAGACCGAGTGAAAGATACCTGCGATTTGGCTTATCTGCGAAGCGCCAAGAGAGGATACGATCTGGAGTTCAAGACGTGAGTCAAGGAAACCCTATGGCTTGACCTTCAGAAGCTGTGCTGATCTGTGACTTCCAGTCGTTCCATTGAGCTCTCACAGAATATTGATCGCTACCTTGACACCACTCCACCAGGGATCACGAGCTGCATCACACCAACAGGGCAACCCTACATTACAACTCGCGGTCGCCCTCTCATAGGCTTGGAGGCGTTAGCCCTGCAAGGACTTCCGATTGACAGCCTTATTCTGACGAGAGAAACTACTAACCAGCTCCAAGACCTGGCTGGCAACGCCATGACCTCGACGGTCGTTGGCGCCGCCATACTGAGTGCGCTGATCGTCGGTCACGAAGCACTCAAAGGTGCAAAGGCCGCGCCCATCACCACGCAGCATCAGATATCCAAGAGCATTGGTGATGATAGTAGATTGAAAGAGCTGCCCCTTGAACTTACCACCTACGAGCGAACCGAAATTGCAACTTTATTGTACGATGCAAAGACAAGTGCACGGCTTTGCTACTGCGAAGGTCCAACTTCTTTAACATCGAGGCGGCTGCAACGGTGTACCGAGTGTTCTCATACGACGTGCAGGAAATGTGGCGGCATTCCTAGCCATGTGTATCAAGATCTTGGCTCGAACTTGATCAATTCGCGTATCTCACCACAGGCCTTTCAAGAGAAGGTGAAGAAGCTGTTGCCCATGAGATTAACACTGTCAGGCTTAGGCGTTCAACAATTGGGTGAAATCCGTACCAGAGCAGCGACGATAGTTAAAGAGGAGACTTGGGAGCTATACACGAAGGCTATCATTCCCGCCCTTGGGGAAGAGCTCCGCTTCCATTCGTTTAAACGCACTCACAAATGGACAATCAACTATTACGGCCCCGGTTCCAGACTTGAGCTATGCTTAGGTCCGCACGGAGTCGAATGGCGGCTTTTCGCTCGGATTCCGAAGGAAGAATCGGTTGACAGCACCCTGCGCAAGCTACTCCAGCACCCGTGCGCCCGGATGAGACCTGCGGCATCTGACCTGCTCGATGGTTCTTGGCAATTCTGTGTCCCTTCTACTCATCAGATTGCAATAAGGATTGAGGGTAAGGGGAAGTTAACACGGTCGTGGGAATCTCGTATAGGTCTTCAAGACCCGGATTTTGCAAATAAGCAGGTATGGACGGAGCTCCGCATACAGGTGGACCAGCCACCTGCTGATTCACTGGGGTTGGACATATCTGGAGACTACATTTGGCTTCCGGACTGTGGCACAGCATCTGCCAGCTTGCACAAGAGGGTATCAGGACACGATTCTCTCCCGCTCTTCTTTTTTCTGGACCCAAAACGCACCGGGGACTCTGCTCAAGATCAATTTGTCTTCTCGAATGACAATGCGCGCTTGTCATATGGCGATGTCCGGTCCACTATTGCTCATGTGGAATCCTCTTGGCGGCCTTCAGCACGCATTGGTCTAGAGGTCGTCAAGTGCAGTACATTCGGAGAGTGGATAGACTGTGGATCCGTAGCTCTAAGACCATTTGCGAGCAGTAAGGCGACTTTCAGTGTCCCTCACGACGATTTTCATATCACCACAGCTAAAGACACACCTGGGACAGCATCCTCGGCCAATTTCGTGGACAAGGACTGCGCGGCAACGGTCAATACTTTGCTTCAGTGCAGGGTGGCCCTAAACAGTGGAAACGAGGTCGGTTGGAAACAAGGTGACTGGGTCGCCGTGGACCAGACCAACGAGCGGGCGCTATTCGCCTCGTTTGCGTGGCTCACAGAGAGAGCTCGTGATCTCAATGCTTTCCCTCGGGAATGGAGACCATTAAAGCTTTCTGCGAACTTCTATCGATGCCATGAGTGTGCGCCTTGTCGTCCGGCAATTGCATGGAGGCTGGACGAACAAGTAAAGCCTGCAAAAGTCGTACCTTACGAAGATCCGCGCGAGGCTGGTTTTTACGAGCGTGCAATCAAGGCTCGTCCATGTCCATTCGTGACTCGAGTACGCATCAATGACCACGATGTGGGACTTCTCACCATTGACTTGAACGTCTGGACCCTCATCCATCGGGCTGTGGCCAACTTGTGTGGCGACAATTCTTCCGCCGGAGTGAAGGTGTCATGGCGTTTAGATACCAAATTCATCTGGCACCCGCAATTCACCCTGCCTACCTTCAAATTCTCCAACAACACGAACGATGCACAGTCCCCACAGCCTCCTCACTGGATAGGACATCTTCGCCCGGAACAGCTGCGATCATTGTCTTGGATGGTAAGCAGGGAAGCCGTTGATGTGGAGCCTTTTGATGAGGAAGAGGTTGAAGAGGCGAATCTCCCTCAAATGGGTTGGCGCGCGGAAGGCCGAGCGAGACGTTCCCGACGAATTCGAGGAGGTGTCCTGGCTGACCATGTGGGATACGGGAAGACCGCTATTACTTTAGGACTTATCGATATGCAGTTTGGTACGAACAGCCAGGTGCTTCCAACCCCTGGCAATGGTAAGATACCGATCAAAGCAACTTTGATCGTGGTGCCAGTACATCTCATCCCACAGTGGAAACGTGAGGTCAAGAGGTTCCTAGGCGAGAAGTACAGATTACTAGCCATACAAACTCAGGCGAAATTGGGTAGTTGCACCATACGCGACTTCATCGAGGCTGATATTATCATCGCTGCCTGGTCCATGTTCGATAACGATACTTATCTTGAGAAGCTCGCAGCATTCGCAGCCCTGCCGGAAGCGCCTTCGAATAGCGGTCGAGCGTTCCAAGCGTGGTACCAACGCGCTACCAACCGCCTGAGCAAGCATCTCGACACACTGATTGCGAACGGAGCAAATAGCCTGAGGGAACTGCTCGGAACAGAGCTTGCTGCCGCAGAGGAGGATGAAGAGCTATTAAAGTTCGTTCCTTCCAAACGCCTTCGGGGTAGCGCCTATGCCTTAGCGCAGCAAGGAACATCAGACGGCACAGATCTAAGTACCGGCACAACGCGCAAACGTAAAGCAGAAGTTCTCGACGCTGATGATGGCGACGAGTCGAGTTTCGTGAAGGATGAGCCGAAGGCTAGTGGCCAGACTAACGAACCAGTCGACCTGAAAGACAAGCCCAAAGCTGACGCTCAAGACTTCTTCGGTCTTACGTCGAGTCCAGCGAAGGCGAACTGGGTCCAGGTTAGGTGTCCCCTCTTTCAATTGTTCGAGTTTAATCGTCTCGTTGTCGATGAATACACGTATCTTAAGGATAAGGACTTCACATTCGTTACAACCTTGCAAGCCGATCATCGTTGGGTTCTTTCTGGCACTCCCCCAGCCGACGATTTTGCAGATATTAAGGTTATGGCTGCCTTTTTACAAGTCGCTCTTGGTATTGATGATGACGCCGCTGGTATCGTGAAAGGCCAGAACATAAAAGCAATCCGCAAGGATCGTACCAGTAAGTCTATACCCAACGCTCATTGCTGTATTGGACGCTGCTGATACGCCTCTAGAGGCTGAGCAGTTCCAATCTTTCCGCCAAATCCACTCACCTGATTGGCATCTTAATCGGCACAATGTAGCACAACGATTCTTGGATCAGTGCGTTCGGAGGGTACGTACGTTTCCACAAGTCAAGCCGGACATTGCTCATTGATTTCTAGAACAAGCCAGAAATTGGCGAGATACCTTGTCAAGAGGACCTCGTCACTATCAAACTACCAGCTGCGGAGCGGGCTACCTACATGGAGCTCAACCAGCAACTCATGTCCCAGGACATGAAGTTCTTGTTGAGAGCTGGCGGAGCGAGAATTGACAATGACCGCGCGAAACGCCTGAGGGAAATCACGGGCAGCAGCAAGAGTGCCGAGGAAGCTCTGTTGAAACGATGCTCGCACTTCATACTCGAGGGCGTTGGCGAGAATCGAGAGAATGCATCTCAGGCTTGCGATCTGATTGTTCAGGAACGTACCAGTCAGTATAACGAGACTGTCGCGGAGCTCAAGAAGAACCTCAAGCATGCCACTTGGCTGAAAGGCGAGTGTACGAAAGAACATGAACACTTCACAAAGTGGAAGCGTAGTGTCTCTACGAATGCATTCGGAGATCTCGCGACTAGAGATGTACTGATGGGGATTATCGAGACTGCTGACAACGAATACTCGAAAGAGGATGGGGATATCTTCTATAGACAGCCGCGAACCGTCGAAGAGATTCAAGCGATGAAGAAGGACGAGGAAGCCAAGGGGCAAGCTAAGGGAGAAGCCAAGGGTGAAGCTAAAGAGGAAGTCAAGGGTGAAGCTAAGGACGAAGCTAAGGAGGAAGCCAAAGAGAAGACTGGGAAAGCTGCAAAAGCTGCAAAAGCTCCAAAAACCCCCAAGGTAGCCTCGAGGAGAAAATCGAAAAAGGAGCATGCCGTCCAAGCGGGTTTGGCCGCCGATGGCGATAATGGCAGTCATATCGAGACGAAAGATACTCGACCGATTCGTTTGCAGACAGAGAAAGAGCAGGTTCAGGCATTACGAACCCTCACTGGTCACCTACGAAATCTTTCTAAGGAGCTGGTATCACGCACCAGAGCACTGACATTTCTCAAGGTTTTCCGCGCACTCCAGCTCTGGCAGTCAAAGCCGCTCAATGAAAATTCAAGCATAAAGAGTGAAATACCCGCAGGCCGGGTAGGTTCACAAGCTCCCACGTGCTCAAGTTGCAAGTGCGTTGCTCAAGACCCTTTAGCGATCGCAATCCTTGGGCTATGCGGGCACACAGCTTGTGCAAGCTGTATTGCCGCTCCTGAGCGTGGTGGGGAATGTGTCACGGTTGGATGTGACGCGCCAGCTCTTAGCTACCATATTCATAAAGCCATTGAGCTCGGCGGCGAAGATGAGGAAGCACCTGTTGGTCGCCATGACGGTAAGAAGATCGAAGATGTCATGGACTTGATCAAGAACAAAATCCCGAAACAGGACCAAGTGCTTGTTTTCGTTCAATTCAATGATCTCATGGAGAAGGTTTCTGCGGTGATGGATCGCCATGGCATCAAGCACTGGGCTTTCACGGAGAACTCTCGGAGACAGGCATATAAGTGGTTGGAAGATTTTCAGAACAATGTTAAAGAGAAAGAAAAGAAGAAGGTCCTTGTCCTGAACTTGGCAGATGAATCTGCTGCTGGAGCGTAAGCACATCCCAAGTGGCGCCCAGAAAGCAAACATGTGACTTTACTGACGCTCCAGGTACTTTAGGAACCTTACCAATGCCAATCATGTCATCTTCCTTTCCCCCTTATTCGCCGATTCGCGGCAACAATACGAGGCTGCCATGGAACAGGCCATTGGTAGAGTTATGCGTTTTGGTCAACAAAAGTCTGTACGGATCTACCGTTACTTGGCACTGAAAACCATCGACGTCGATATCATTCAAGGTCGAGCGCAGAAGAAGCTTGCATTGGTAGGTGGAAAATGGGGTCTCCATCACGAGCGTGCAATACCTGAGAGCGAGAAGCAGGATTGGGGTGGAGGCACCACGAACGTTCAGTATCTGAGCGATGAGGATTGACATTTCTCTGATTGGTCTCTACACCCAAGAATCATCGTGTTGCCACTGAGTGTGGTTGGATAGGCACACCTGAAACCTTTTTGGGACCTATCCTGTCGCACTCTGCAGCAACAGATACATTGGGACGATTTCTTTTCTCTTGGGCGGCATGTCATAACTTTCTGGAGTGTAGCTTACAAGATAAAACAATTTTAATAGATTCTGCATTCGAAGAGATAAACGTAGATTTCTCAGGCAATATTTCTAGCTGCCATTGCTTAGAGCGCATATCTCAAAAGGGAATGTCGCGAGATCAGAATGTATGAGAGATGGTCTAGGTGTTGAGGCTCTGTTTTAAGGTTCACACCGCCTTCGGGCGCGAACTTTCTGCCACTTCAAACACAAGAGTGTTTACCACTTGGACACCACCAATCAGTCACCCACAAACAATCGAGACCATAGCTGCATAGCCTGACAACCTTCATACTGCGGTGTGATCTGCAATCTACCTTTTATTAAGTTCAGGAAGCCAGTTTGTTTGCCCCATTACCTCGTGTTTCCGTTTGTGAGCTTCCTTCGAGCTGCAGCTTTGAGAGTAACACTTGACATCGACCCACGCAGCATTGAGATTCTTCCGCCGAGACCCTCAATGGATACTTGACAACAGTTAGTGAAGAATTGACACGTAACTCGCCTCCACTGATCACTCGGCTTCTTAGGAAGGTACGTTGAATCTCCAGATCCCCTTTGATAGTATCCTTGAGCCATACCATCCGAAGACCTTACAGCGGCAAGGATAGGAGTCAATACTCTCAGAAACAGGTTGCCCAGAGCTTCCTCCAGCATTCTTCAGTCGAAGTCACTCTTACTGATCTTGAGTTATCGCAGCAATACAACTGTTGACACCACCGGGACACTCGAATCTACTTTACAGATATCGCTGGAACCGACGTGACCACGATGGAACCTTCTGGTGGTGGCGAAGTACGAGCCTCGCAGGCCTCTGTTTGTCAATCACCGCTTGCGATCGATCAGCTTCGAGAATCTCCGGGATCCACTGCTGCCACACCAGTAGACTCCGCGAGATCGCCACCACATTCCACAATACCTGTTAGACCAGGATTGTCATCTAAGAAAGGCAAGCGGCCGAATCGGCTCATGAAGGAACTCGCCGCTTTCAACAACGATCCGAAGAACAAAGTCGCCATGACTCAGGAGAACTTGGAAATTGCCGGCGTCTGGCACACGAGGTACTCGTCAAAGGTCATGAATCACAAAGACCCGAGCAGACTGCCTTCTCCGCCGAAGAACTTGAATGTGAAACGGATGGTCAAGGATCAGATCTTGCCGAAGAACAAAGTCAAGGATCAGAACGCGTTTGGTGGAGCTGGAGTCCCCGTCACACATGCATTGGACGGGTCTGCGGAAGGCAGTGAAGATATCGCGGAGATCTATGAGAGCAGTGAAGGCTCGTCTGTGGGGAGTAACGCGTTTGTAGACGACGAAGCGAAAGGTGACTCTACCTACAACACACATCGAGCAAGTAGTGCGGGCAAAAGACAACGCACTCCAAAGAAATCCACGGCCAAGCAATCAAGAAAGAAGGCCGCAAGTAGGGAAGAATTCCTGGCGAGCCATGAAGAAGAGACGAAGAGCGCGCAGGACCTCTACATTGAATGGGCAAAGAGGAAGGGTACAAATACATCCTGCATACAGCGACAACACAAGGACGAAGCTGACATGATGAACGTTAGAGCACATCCTCGAATTGCTTGCGAGTCCGGGATACTCAGTCACCCCTTCATCGCCAACCGAGCCAGAGACGACGCTGCCTGCATACTATCCTCCTGTTGCCGTACCGTTGGGCTACAACCTCAGCATGGAGCAGGGCTTATATGTCTTCTCACCCACGCCAGAAATCTTCCGGGAATTCTCCGAGTTCCTGGAAAACGTCGAAAACATTGCAGGTCGACAGAAAGGTGTGGTGAAGGTCATTGTCCCGAATGGTTGGTAAGTAGTCGTTCTGAGCTTGTTGCTTATCTACATCCAGGGGTCGTTCACCTATGAGACTTACAGCTCGCTAATAACACCTGTGTCAGTGTCCAACCACACCATCAAGCTCCTACAGATCCGCTCAACTACGTCGGCAATCTTCTGAGTACGGCGCCGCATTTGGCAGATGTAGTCCCCCGTGCGTCAAAGTACTCGTCTGATCTCCAAGCATATAAGCTTAAGATGGTTATCAACGAGAACACTAGATCAGATACGGCCATGGTTTATGACGTCCGCAGCCAGCCCACAGGCATCGTGGCTGCGGCTTCTTGGCGGGATTCTATTGAGGATCACCGCCGGATTGTTGCTAAGCTATGGTCTCTGGATCACTTTGACCAAGCCGATGCGTGGAAAAACGCTGCTTACGAAGAGACTTATTCCGAAAGCAAGATGATTGAAGGCTTTGCGGACCCTCAAGAGGATGCGTTATATGCTATGGATAACGATGGTGAGCCCACCATAGAATGTCCTTACTATCACTCTCTTGCTGATATGACGTTCAACCCTACAGCTGTCGATACTCTTCGTGAAGCCTTACGCTGCGCTGACCCAAAACTTGTCGATTACCCCGGGAACAGCCTTATGAAATCGAAGAGCAGAATTCGTGGAATTCATTCGCCTTACTTCTATGTCTCCCGTACTGAGGGCACTCCATTCGGCATGCACATCGAGGACTTTGCAGCATATTCTCTGAACTACCTGCACGCCGGAGCGCCAAAGTGTTGGAAAGTAGTCGCCCCTAAAGATCATGCCAAGCTGGAAGAAGTCATGCACGCATTCCTTAATCCTGAGGAGAGGATGCTGAGCAGCCGCACGAATCTCAAATCCAGGAGACCTCCGCAGTGCTCACAGTTTTTGCGTCACAAATCGGTGTATTTACCCGATGAACTGCTTCAAGTTCTCAACATTGAGTACACCTCAGTAGTACAGCATCAAGGACAGATGGTGATCACTTTTCCATTCGCTTACCATCAAGGCTACAATTCTGGACCGAATATCGCGGAAGCCATTGGTTATGCTACAGAGCGTTGGGAAGTGTTCATCCGTGAGGGACTGTACGAGAATTGTCAGAAGCTTCGCTGCATGGTGGAACCGATGAAGATGGATCTCCAGTTTGCGAAAACATCTCGAGGTTCCCGGCGGAGCTCGCAACGCATCAGGTCGCACAAGGAGCAAATCAAGTCCATGAATGTATCTCCGACTGCAGCATATCTCGATCGACAACTCCGTACTAGGGGTCAAGACCGAGACTCGTTGCCGAGAGCAAAGCCTGGTGTTTTCCCGAACATCAACCAACGTAAACTACCAGACGAGAGTGAGACTAGGAAGAGAACTCGATCAGGAAATCTTACGACAGCCGCAGAGAGGGACGACGAAGACATGGATAACGCTGAGAGCAGCTCTGGTCCACCGAGTAGGGGCAGTCCGGCGGCTAAGAGACCGAAGGTTGTGTCTAGAATGGGCAACTCCCCCCAACTGAGGTCCCCTCTGCAAGGGCTCGGCACCCGATCATCTGACGTACCTCGCCGTGCTGCTGGCTCTTCGATGGAGGTCGACCAAACTCCCACGACCGGTAACGACCACCCCCATCGTAATAGCGCGACAACAAAAGCGCCCGAAACATCCGATACTCGACGGAGACCGTCCCATCAATCCCACCTTCGGCACACCAGCGAGGCACGAACCCAAACCACGGCACAAAACAACCTCAGCCAAATTCTATTCCCTACCCACGACCAACCTGAGCACCCCACCACCAGAGCCTCTCGCCCCAGCGCGCTACACCAGCCACGCCAACCACCATCCACCCCTTCCCGCCACAACGACGACAAGCACTACCTGACCCTCCTCGCCCACTCGCGCCCTTCACCCAGCAACGCCACCAACACCAACACCAACACCAACGTCGACCTCGGCCCCGACGCCGATACCCTCTACCGCTCTTGGACAGCCACCGACGACAAACCCACCGAAACCGACCTCCTCGCCGCAACAGCCAACATCCTCAAATCCACCCGCCGTGGCCCGTCCGCGCCGCCACTCCAAATGCCGACGCCCACGGGCTCCAGTGGGAACGTGTCCGATTCGTCAACGGGCGGGCGAATCGTGCCGGGTGGGGGGTCAAGGGACTCGAGTGTCGATGCGGAGCGGAGAGGGGCGCGTGGGAGTGCGAGTGCGAGAGGGAGAGGGAGGACGCAGACACCGGATTATTCGACGCCGTGGGGGTTTGCGAGGACGGTGAGGAGGCGTTGAGTGGGGGGGGGTGGGGAAGGGGGAAGAGGGCGTGTTGGAGATTCGCGTTCTAACCCTTTGCTGACCGGCGAGCAAGCGAGCGAGCCGATGGGAATGCGAAGCTGTCTCGATGTCAGCTCAGCTAAGCCGTTTCTCATTGGCTGCAATATCGCGCTCCCTCATTCGGCACCATCGGATGCTCGACTCAAAAACCCCCGTTCTTCTGACGAGCTACCTAAGGTACCGCGCGCTCCGGAACCCGCTCGTCGCGCCCTATCTACTCCGTTCTACCATCTTCAATATCAGCCGCGCAACGACTCCCTTTTCCTCTCCTCTCCCCTCATTTACCTGTTTTCCTTGGCAGTCCGTGTTTCCCAGCACAACAGCACTCGACATAGCGTCATTTTCCCCGTTCCGGCCAGATACGAATACATCGTTCGATCTCGATTCTTTTCTACTTCGTTTCTTCCTTCGTTTCTTCCGTTCGGTTTACGCACCAATCTCAACGCACGTCCTTGCAAACAAAATACCCCCTGGATCGCGGTCTTGGACGCTCTACTTTGTTGAAGATAGGCGGTCCGTTTACCTTTGGGCAGCTTTGGTGGTTTGGATTGAGCTCGAGTTCGCTTAGTTTGAGAGGGCTTTTTGTTCGTGGTGGAGACGGAGATTTTCATTTCGTTGGAGGCCTTGTTTGTACCTAAGGAGAGAAGTTTGAATGGAGATGTTGATGGATAGTATGTATGATCATGACTGGATTCGGTATATTTGGAAGAATGAAGTGTATAGCCCTTCATCGTCCTTATACCCACCGACCGATACCCCAACACCGATTAGACGGACAATACATGCGTGGACTTGAATACATCCCTACCGGGCACGAAGTCTCAACCCTCTTTAAAACCCCCATGGCCATCCCATCCCATCTATAGTATACCGATTACCCAGACGCATACAACTCAGAGACCCCCCTCACGCAACCCCAAACCTCTCCTTCCCCCTCCTCACGACCCTCAACGGCACGCTCCCCTCTCTCATTTGCAACTGCAAACGCACGTCAGCCTACACAACTCCCAGCATACACGAGGCGTTCAACCCTCGCCCAATTAATCAATCAATCACTAACCGTAAGCACCGTACCCATACCCGTACTCATAAGCTTCCTCGCCCTCGCCGCCGCCTTCCCCCACACCTCGCGCCTCACACCAGCATCCATGCCCCTCACCTCCTCGTCCGTGGCGAAATCGTCGACGGCCAGCTCGACGCTATACTGGGAAAAGATGACGGCCAGGACGGCGAGGACCTCGACCTGCGCGAAGCGGCGGCCGAGACAGGCGCGGAAACCTTCGCTGAAGGGGATGTAGGCGCCGCGCGGGGGGTGGTAGAGGTTGGCGGCGGTGTCGGCGGCGGTGTTGACGCCGAGGTCGTCCGCGTCCGCGTCCGCTTTGTCGAGCTGGTGACGGCTGTCGGCGTGGCCGTTGCTGGTGCCGTTGTTGTTGCCGGTTAGCGGATTCGTCGTCGCCGGGGAGGCGGAGTCGAGGAGCCAGCGGTCGGGCTTGAATTCCTCGAGGTCGTTGTCGAGGTTGGAGGCCGGGTGGATGGGGTGCGCCGGGTCGCTGGGCGGACCGTGAGGCCAGTATTTCGGGTTGCGGTGCACGACGGTCGTGACGAGGTAGATGCCCGTCCCTGGCTGCAGGTGGACTTTCTTGCCGTCCACAACCAAGGTCTGTGGTGAGGTTTCGGAAACCTTCTTGGGTATGCCAATGACCGGGGGCATCAGGCGGAGTTCCTCGTTCAACACGGCACCGGCCATGCCGCCGAAGAGGTGAGGGAGGTCGCGGTCGTAGTCCCATTCGCGGACAGGTCGACCGTGGAAATTGAAGTCTAGGTCTTTCTGCAGCCTGCGTTGGGATTTGACGTCCAGCGCGAGGTAGAGGAGCGAGAAGTGGATGCTGTTCGCAGTCGTTTCGTGCCCGGCCACGACAAACACGAAAGCATTGCCGAGGACGTCATCGTCCGTGAATGTGTGTTTATGCACAGCCTGGCTTTTCTCGACGGATTCTGAGCCCGCCGCACCTTTCACGAGTGCCCCCATCAAATCCATGCCTTCTTCTTCTTCGCCGGCCAACACTTTGGCTTTCTTTGCAGCATACATCTCTTTCATGTATTTACCCCACTCGATGAAGGACTCGTGCGCTTTTCGGGTCTTTTTGTACGGCAATATGCCTTCCGTGGGTTAGTGGTGGCATCTGGACCCGTGCGCACAGAAAACTTACTTAAGATCCATCTCGGTACCAATAACACCCACAAGATGTTGTGTAGCAAGGAGTCCAAGGCATCAACGTAACGCATCGTATGTCCTCGAGGTATAGCGGTACTGATTTGCTCCCCCTTTCCTTGCAGTCCACTCCCCACATTATCCGTATTCTGATCTTCGACGCCCGGCCATAACAATCGTACACCGAATCCCGCACGGCTAATGACGTGCAGACTTAGTCTCATTGTATCATCCGCAACATTCTCAACAGTCTTATCTCCCACGCGGTCTGGTCCAAGCCAGCTTTGGACCATACACTGGGCCTGATGCAGGCTTTCCATCCATACGAGATGGTTATTCTTCTCCGTAAAAGGCGGGCTGGTGACCTTCCTGTGATGCCTCCACACAGCGCCCTCTGTAGTGACGACGTTCTTCCCGTAAAGATCCAACGATCCGTACAGTTCAGTCGGCTTCGGGAAATCGTTCCTTCTCGTCGTGATCTGAGTGATGACGTTGGGCTCGGCGCACCATAGCAAGTTCCCGCCCGGGCTCACGGTGAGGAAGGTATCCGTGCCGAGCTTCTTGAAGGGCGCATACGCGCGCTTCCACGGCCACTCCGGGTCCACAAGGTCTATCCAAGACTCCGTCCATGCCTGTGGGAGCTTGGACAGGAGTGGTAGCCATGCCCGGTGAGTGATGAGCCAGAAGCGGTTGAAGAGAAAGATCGGTGCGATGACATAGGTCAAATTGGACGTCTTTGCTGCGGCAAGGTGGCGCGCAAAACCTCTATAGTAGTTGTACAAGTAGAGAGCCGGAACGACAGCTACGGCCAAGGCGAGTAAAGACATCATTTCTAGGAACGGAAGCTTTGCAGCCACAGTGCATGCAGACCTGTTGATGCAATTCGAAGGGAATGTCCAGCCTCGTGCACGTATACGAGCTTTTGAAAGAGCGAAAGTCAGGGAGACCGAGAATGATGATACAATGTGTGTATTCGTGAGAAGGGGAAAGCGTTCAGCATGAAAAGGTATAGTTGTACAAAAGCTCGGATGGGAAGGGGAGGTACGAAGTACAGTAGCTCATACTTGTAGCCATTGATCTACAATCTATGACGGCAAGAGCCTTTCCCGTCTGACACTGGCAAATAACCTTACCTGGTAATTATTACCAGGTATAAACGATGAACCCTTTTACCTTACTGCATTATCGGCAAAACGTCGCCAGAAACAGGCAGCTCTCCGAAGGAAGCAACCAGAGGAGATACACGAAAAAGCTGTCGCTTGCATTGCGGCGCGGATCTCGACCGGGATCTCAACCGGGATCTCAACCGGGATCTCCTCTTCCCGATGCGAGTCTGACGGGATTGACGCTACTTCGTTACTCCAGCCGGCTTTGCTGTTAAGCGTCCATCAGTATTGTTCCTGATTGGTTCACTATGGAAGAGACCTTTGCCAGCGCGGTTCGGGATAGATAAAGATCTCACCTGCAGTAAACCATCGCTGATCTCACGGCGTTCTGTGTCACCATGCTGCACCTCACAGACATGAGTTCCTGGATTCCATCTCTTGTGAATGGATGTCATGTACGCATACCTTAGCTTTGGCGAGATGATGATCTAATCTGAGATTCGACGCCGTTTGAAGGCACATCCAAAACTGCACGACCATCTCGTGCCTTGTCACGATCTTGATATGATGCTTGTCAGGAGATTTGGCTGACGAAGTTTCAACTGTCCAATGAGCCAACGCTACAGATGCCAGCACAGAGGGACATCCACTATAAGTCAGTGAATATACAGACCTCACGAACTGTTTGCAGAGACATATTTCAAAGCATGAGAATGGCCCTTTGGCTCGCAGAACAGTCTTTCAGCTTTAGAGCTAAATATCTAGAAACGCAACTCCAGCTCGCCTTCCCCTATCCCGTCGATACTGTGTCCGCATCGCCCCATAGTACAACAGACTTGTATCCGTCTAAATCTATGACCCTTGATTAGGAGGGGCCCTTGCACTGGAACTCTATAGACTGCGCCTCCCGGGCCGACATCTCATCTGGAAACGGCAACTCTACTCTACTCGCCGCACCCCACTTCGCCCTTCGGCCTTCGGCGGCGCGACTCTGGTGACGGATGCCGGCGCCGGCGATGTGTGCGGAGAAGGCGGCTGTGGCATTGGATGCTGCGAGTGCGAAGGCCGGGATGTGGCGGTGGGACGGCGGCGCTGGGCCGGGGAATGGGAAGGGGCTGGCAGGGGTGATGGGTGAGGGGTGGGTTGGTGCGGAGGGTGGTAGACGGATGGTGTAGAGGGCTGCGCTGGGGTGTGGTGTGTCTTGATGGTCCATTTTGTGAGGGATCCTTTCTTACTGTGGTCTTCAATCTCAACGACCACACTACACTCGCCTTGCTTCCCAGAGCCGTTTTTGATTATTCCCACGGCGAACCTCTCACTAGGCGATAAACGCCAAAAATAGACAACGCAACAAAGCGTCGGCCCGCTGAACGCTCCACGCACCATCTCCATCCGACCATACGAAATGAGCAAGACTTCCCGACACAAACGCCGAAGCCAGCACCCAACGAGAGCTCCATCCCAAAACTGGACTGGGACCACGCCCAACCCTGGACTGGGACCACGCCCAACCATCCAAGACCCCCGCCGTCTCCCTCACAACCTACACCAACACCGCCACCAACCCCACCACCAACCCACCCAACACAGCACCCCTCCCTCCCCCATCCCTCATCCCCACCGCACCACTCCCCGTCTTAGACGCCGCCGCCCCGGTCGCCGTGCCCGTCGCACTCCCACCGGTCGAAGAAGCCGCCGAGGCAGAAGAGGCCGAAGACGCCGACGCGATGGCGGAGCCGTTCGGCGCATTGCTGCCGCCTTCGACGCCACCGGCCGGAGACACGTTCTGCGCGGCGTTGGCCGAGTTGGCGGCGTAGAGGGCTAGGGTCTCGGTGGTGGAATCTGGGCTGTAGGGGTCTCGTTAGCACGGGTATTAGAGCGATGAAGGGTGAGGGTGGAGTGGGGAGGGCGGAGATGCGGGGTCTCGGGGGAGGGGGGTTGAGAATGGGGATTTGGGGACGTTACGGGTTGATGACGCCGACCATGCCGGCCTGGCAGTGCTTGGCTTGCGCGCAGTAGTACCAGATGGGCTTGGTGTCGTTGATGGTTAGGACGAAGGAGGTGTTCTGTTTGATGGGAAGGGGAGGTCAGTCTTGCTGCTTTGGTTGTTTCTGGCCGCGCAGGTTGCCGTGGCTGTGACCCCAGGGGGTGGGTCCCGGGTATTTGGACTTACAGCGGGGCCGGAGTGGGAGGGGATGAAGCCGGAGTAGATGGCGGGCGTGGACGGATGGCATGGGGAGTTGAAGTCGCCTTGTACGACGGAGTGGTTCTGCGTTGCCGTGTCGTTTTGCCCCGTTAGCGGTCTGTGACCGGGTGGGGATAGAGGATAGGATAGGGTAGGATAAGAGGGGAAGGGGGGTTACCATTGGGTAGAAGTCAAATTCGATCTTGGTCCCCGGCGCCGCCGTCACGCTGGAAGGGTTGAATACCAGCCCGCCGTTTCCGACTTCGATGCGGATGACGCTCGAGTTGGTGGCGTTCTGCGCGAAGGCGGTGCCGGCGAGCAGGAGGGCAAGGCTCGTAATGACGCGTGTGCTGAGCATAGTTGCTTACTGTTCTTTGTTTCTCTTGCTTTGGGAGGGAGGGGTTTTTTGGACGGACAATTCAGGTAGAGGAATGATTTCGATTCACATACAGTAGAGTAGCAAAGGCGGGCCGTGAAGACGTGAGCAGGGCGAAGCGTGTTGACATCCTGGCCTATTTGGGCATAGTGTTGAGGCCCCCTGACTTGTGCCTGGCTAAGCCCAATAAGGCATAGTGTCAACCTCTTGGAATGTTTGGTTTCCATTACTACCTACCGCAGTAATTTCTGCTTTGCATGTAAACATTTTCCAGCCATGTTTGCACTTTTTGAATGAGGGATTTCACCTATGTACATATGTCATGATACAGTTACAATTATCACAAGAATGTCCAGGTGGGAAGGCGTGGGAAGTGCGTGGGGGAAAGTTCATGGCCCGCGAAGTAAAGAAAGATACGGCGTCTCTGATATCATGGCTTGAGATTCACTGCGCCTGTTACAGAGACAGTCCGCGCCCCCGGAAGCAGCCACCAAGATAGCAAAGACTAAAGCAAAGTTTTTCATCCCCGTCACCTTCGCCAGTACCAAGGCTTTTGAGTAGTTCGTTTGGGAGATTTAGGGTTGCGGCATGTTGGGCAGCAACATATCAAACCATATCTGTGATAATCTCCACCTCTCTGGATGATCAACAGATTGATCTCGAGTATCGAGTATCAATCTTCGATCGGCACGTCGTACCGGAGGTCCTGTTGGATCAAGCTTTGCCCGGCTATAACTCTCTCCAGAAGAAAGCAACAATATCTTCATCTTCATTACAGTAGCTGGACGGAACCGAGATAGACGGGGCATCCATTCAACAACGGCTCTACTTGAGCACCTCTCAACCCATGTTGTAAGTTATAATACAACATATCTCTTCGATTCCATCAGCCACCTAGTTTCGGATCTCAGGAAATCCTAGCTGATGTGTAAGTTTATACAGTTACTTCCAAGTGTGAGCAATAATATCCAAACTTGTGGCGTTGCAACTCGCGAGGACCGCCACCTGAGCTTCATCATCAGCCCTTGAATTTGTCTCCTGGGTTGTCGGCTACAAAAAACTGACTGTAGCTTACTCCCCCTGTCCCTGACCAGCACGATAATAACCATTTCACAGCACAAGCACTCTTCGAGCTTGTACACAGTCATCAGGCAACTTGGAGCTGGTGGCTTTGCTGCTCCTACAGTACCAAAGTCCCAGCACTGGCAAGTTCCTTGCCCTTGGCCCAGAAGCCTCACGGCATACCCTATACACCTATATACCAACTGCTATATTACGTACAAGTGAGATTCCTAGGACCCTAAGAACGCAAAGGTCTGGATCAATCGATCTCAGGCACTGCCACCAGGATATGGGGATCTCAAATCTCAATTCTCGGATTTGTTCAGTTCGACCACCTGTTTACCTGCAGGTAGTGGAGGGGGAAGTTACATATCGGCTTGCCGGTGCTTTCCGTCGGGTTCGGTCCAGATCTTTGGCATGCGAGATCTGGGTGAACAACGGCAGGCATCATTCCACACCAAGACACCTTACGGACGTACTAAATTACTATCCTAGGGTACTCCGTATCAATCAGTACTATCAGGAAGGATGTCGGGCACGCCAGTTCCGTGGAGACCGATAAGGCTGCAGCATCAGTCGTGTACTGTACTCTGCCCAGAGCGGCGTGTAGAAAGTACCTAAGTCATGTCGGATGGTGCTTTGAGTTGTAGCGGTGAAGCCTGTATCCTCAGGCATCATTAATATGATCATTATCATCAAGTGAGCTGACTTTCAATACAGTAGGTTAGGTACTGTAGTACTCCGCACATTACTTTTCATATTCCATCATTTTCCTACAGGTACGTCAGTTGATATCATTGTTACTGGTCAGATCTAACCCATTGTGACTCGATGACAGTTCAAGCCTCAGCGCTCTCTCTGTACTGCATGCAATCTACCAATTAGGACGCCTGAAGTGCATTCGATCGGCAGAAGAAGTGTGTGCACCAAATTCAAGCAAACATTCATGGTCTTGACAGAATACTGGGCGAGCCACGGCAGCCGCGCACGATACGTGGAATTTGACAGTGGTGACTTACATAAGAGAATCTTCACAACGTTCAGGTCAGATACTGTAAGTTTACGACAGGAGAAGTACTCCACTTGACCGATACCTTAGTAAAGATACTTTATGTACTACGGAGGTACAGTACCTTAATAGTAAGGTACCCTTAGCGAACTAAGATGTGGGGTGCAGCTCACCTTTACTGTAGGGAGCTGGTTGGTTCCAACGGGTGCCGCCAGCTTTGCAGCCTTAGGGGCTTACCTATTGTGGTGGCTTAGAGGCTTGACAGCAACGCCTCCGAATGGGATAACGTTGAGCTGATGGTGTCGTTACATAAGAAGTCGCCTCCACCTCCCACCTTCCTTCAACAGAACTGGCCTTACCTAATATCTCGCATTCTGACAGGCAGCCTTTTAGTCTCGGAAGAAGGGGACAATCTGGAAGGGAATCCGGAAGGGAGGTAACTAAGGTAGCCAGCCAACGATTCGCGCCAGGAAAGCCAAATCCTTTTTCTGATTCCAGCATTCAGAATTCGGAAAGATGGTTTACCCTTAATGTTAGTAGGCTCGTGGCACATCGGCGCCCGGACATTGGACCCAAAGCATGTTTGCCACGCGTGCCACGCGTTGCCATTTGCCATGCTTTGCCATGCTTTTCAGATCAGGGAGATCCCCAAAGGAGCAGTGGCCGGGATAACTTGAGTGGACGGTTTGGTCAATTTGGGATCTGGTCAAGTCGGTCCAATTGAGCATCATCCGACAGAGCTCGGTGCATCATCCACCGTACCCTGTACTCCAGAGTCCAGACTTCAGGGTCTTCGCTAAGGAACCGAACGGGAAGCTCCCCAGGAGTCTGTACCGTCGAGTCCCTTGCTGCACAAAACACTGTTCTTGAAGAGCACATAACGTTAATGTTACCTTGCTCAGTCATGGCTTTGAGGTCGATCTGCTGGGCTGGGCTCGTCTGATCTTCTTTCTTCTCATTCCTGACCGGGATGGTTCAAGGGCATGCATCTGTCACTCTAGTACCTTAGTGACATATCTGGACTATGACGTCCTCGTGGGCGTTCATGTAGTGCCCAAGGAACACCTTTCTGTCAATTGAATATTTGAATTTCTAATAATCAACGATACGAATACTTCAATTTCCTTTCAGGTTGTGTACACCTGCTGTTGTACTGTTACGTTTAGGTCCCTGGTTGGGGCAATATTAATGGACTCGAAGGCGGAGACTACCAATGCCGAGCTCTTGAACGTGCCAGATCTGGGCCCCTTAGCCGAACCCCACTGATGTCACCCTAGCATCTTCATTGTTGTTGCTCGATTCTCCTTCCCTAGGTAGGTACCAGGTAAGAAAGCTTCGCTTCGTTTAATTTAGTTTAGGTTAGGCTAGCTCAGCTTAGCTCAGCTTAGCTTACCTTGGTAATCTGCCCTCAAGGATTAAGGTACCTTACCACCTCAGGTATGAATGCTCATACTGACATACTGTAGATATTTGCACACACCTGGCTCGAGTACCATCAGATGGCTTCTAGAACTTGATGATCGCCTTCTTTGTTCTGTCTCATTTGCATTCATGCCAACTTTCAGCCTCTAATAGTACCTCTACTGTACTTCGTACCTAACCTGTGAGTGGGGAGGGTGTGGGGGGGAAGAGGGTCAGTACAGGCTTAGCGCGGCAAAGATGCTGCCCACACCTCATCCACGCCGTTGGGTCTCTTAGCAGGAACCCGAGCCCTTGCTTCGGGTTCTGGCTCGGAACCGACCTCGACCAGAAATGATTCAAATGAAAGGTCGAGCTTTGCCGTGAAGGTTTAAGTTACAAGTACCTACAGTAACGTTACATTACGGTGAGTGAGTCCGAGTACCTTTAGGTCCTGTGTGCTGCTAGACGTTCGTTTACTGTACCGCACCTTACAATCCACTGGCTCAAATCCACGCCTGCCCCCCAAGCACCCTCGTTTGATATCATATCTCCTCTCTTCGTCTCCAATCGTTAAGGTGCTTACTCTACCTACGGAGTACTCCAGGTACTCCTCCGCCCGTCGCTGCCTTTGGCTCCTCCCTAGTGCCACCCCAACGGCTGAAGCAGATCGAGAGCAACCACGTTCTTTCCTTGCGCCTCTCCCACCTCCACCTCCGTCTTCGCCGAATCCCGTACCAGCGCCACGGTAAGCGTCTCCTGAGGACCCTCCTGCATTCTGTCCGTCGTCCAGTCCCAATCCACCGGAAAAAGCGTTGACACAGGTACTAACGGTCGCTAGGTCTGATTGACTTGTGCCGAAACGTTGCCCGCGTGCTTCCAACTCCCTCCACTTCAAATCTCCTCGTCGGTCCGGAAACGGTCGTTTGCCTCGACAGGATGCTATTGTCGCTCAGATGATACTTTTTCGAGTCATACGCTTGGGATCTGGCAGTCAGACCCCTCGGAGAACGGTACGCGTGGTCTTGCTGTCCGTCGGTGCAGATGGACTTGCGATTCACCAACACATGAGATGGACGGAATAGACCCCGAGGGGAAACGTCCACGGCTGGGCTCGTACAGCGGTCCGCCATCACACTCGCTTTCGCATCGCATGCAGCAACAGCAGCAGCCACCACCGCCACCACCACTCCATCCCGAAACCCCCTCCCACACCTACTCGAACCATGCGTTACCACCGCCTCCTGCTTACAGCCAACCGCCGCCGCCGTCGCCTTACCACGACCTCCCCGCCGAACATCGAGGTCCACCAGAACCGCCACTCCCGAGCTACACCCACTCCGGTTACAACACACCTGCCCGGGATCCGCGGCAGTATCCTGTCGACCCTGGATTCTCGAGGTCGGGCAGCTTCTCCGCTCCACCCCGATCGCCCAACGATCCGTCGCAGCTGACCCACCTGCGTCCATTGAGTATTGTCACCGCACATGAAGGGGCCTGCTACCCATCCCAATATACTGGGGAGCATCCGGGGCCACCCCCGCCGCCGCCCGGATATCATCCGCACGAGGCCACACAGCTGAACGGGACCGCTCCTCACGGCCTCCTCATGGCTGCCCATCATGACCCCCTGCAAGTCCCACCTCCGATCGGGCCGGGCGGAAACTACGTCCCCTCACCCATCACCGCTGGACCGACCCATCTGGGTGGCGGCCCTTTGTATGGCGGACCCTTCATGGGAGGGTACAACCCTCAGCGGAAGAAACAAGTTCGGGCCACTCAAGTATGACGCCAGGCAAGGCAGGTTTGACTCGGGCGGGATGCTAACGTGGTGATCAGGCTTGCGACGCATGTCGAAACCGTAAAGCGAAGTGTGACGAGGGCAGGCCATCTTGCAGCTTTTGCCGGGAGAACAGCCAGGCTTGTGTGTATCGTGAGGTTCAGCCACAGAAGTAAAGTGACCGATGTCTCAGTTCGGTTCATTCGTCTCTAACCGAGAGCAGGGCAGATCGCACCGCGCAGATGATCATCGACGAACTCAGGGACCTGAAAGTCGGACTGGCTGCGGTGACACATATGCAGGGAGAATTTCGTCAGATACTGGGTTCCGTGCTCGAGGAACTGAAGGCGCTCCGCCAGGAACGGACCGGTTCGGGTGACGACTTGCGTGGCAGTCTTCCACTCAACAACGGCCCGGGAGTGTCAGAGGAACGAGAAGAGGTCCAGCCTGCGCGACCGTTTGTTGCGCAAAGCGAGCAGAAGGTCCTGCCGGGGGAGATTCAACAGCAACGACCGCCACAGCAGGTGGAACCTCTCTCGAGGACGGCTTCATACGAAGAGATTAGTCGAAGGCCGGAACCGATCTTTGGAGAACTTCTGCCGGAAGTGGTCGGGGACGTGGGAGAACTGTCGATCCCGATCGAGCACACAACTGCGGCCCAGAAACTACTCCGGTGGCCCTCCATACAGGAGTTATTCTCGCGTAATCCGACGTCCTACAATGAAAACTACGTCATGGAGTTGGAAGAGACACGCGGTCTGCTTCGCGTGTACGGAAGAGGTGAAGGAGCCGATCTGGGCGACGGTGGTCAACCTGGTCCGGCCAGTCCGGCACCAAGCGCCACCAGTGTCAAAAGCGAGGATCATGCCTTCAGTCCATCGACGCCGCCGGAAGGACTGTGGGGCACCGGTTTCGCGAGTCCTAGCAGCCTCGACACGAAGAGATCGCTCCATGAGGGTATCGGCGGGCTCAACCCTGAGGGGACCCTGAAGATCGATCCCCAAACTTGTGTCGGGCTGCTCAAGAGTTACATGGATAATCTGCATATCTTGCATCCGTTCCTCGACAAGAATCGACTGACGAGGATGGTCGATAGGTTTGCCAAAAGATACAATCCGTCAGAATACCCCAGGTCGCCTTTCGTGACGTCGAACAGCATCGTCCCAGGGTTCAGCGGTCATGACCCAGCAGCCACTTTGAATAAAGCGATCAAGCGCAAACATTCGAGCAGTACAACGTCCGGACCGTCTACAGATTCCAGCTCTGGGGGTGGTTCCTCGTCAAGTGGCACGGTGTACAGACCTCTTCTGGAGCGATCCATCAGCACAGCCCTGGTTCTTCTGGTGCTAGCTCTTGGAAAGATCTGTGAATGGAAAGATCCCTTGCCTGGGCTGGTGCCTGACGGAACCCAGAATCCTCGTCATCGGCCACATCATCCATACTCGCCGCTTTCGATGCAGCTGGACTCTCCCATACCGGCGGCGTTGAGGCAGTCGCCAACGCCCTCGCAGTCGTCAATATACCGGACCGTCACATCCCCGAGTACAGGTCTGCGGTTTGGTCGTTTGAGTCGACGATCGTCGAACGAAGGGCTTTCATCGTTCGAGAAAGGGCTGAAGAACGCGGATGTCGTCCCCGGCATGGCTTATTATGCTTATGCAACCGACATTCTGGGAAATCTACACGGAGGCAACGAGTTGACCTACATCCAAGCCAACCTACTCGCTGGTTTATATTGCGGCCAACTTGCCCGGGTCTTTGAGAGCTGGAGCTGGATCAACTCGGCCTGCCGAGCTTGTCAGGTACTCGTCCGACCAAACAAGCTGAATATGGAGGCTTCCGATCCATACACGGACTTGGTCAAGTTTACATTCTGGACGTGTCTGCAGCTCGAAAGCGATATCCTGGCAGAGCTGGATTTACCCGCCAGTGGCATTACCAGATACGAGCAGCTATATAGCGCCAACTTCCCCAAGGGAGTGACCCTGGGTGACTGGACCGACCCGCAACAGAACGAGATGATGATTTACTATTCCGCCCAGGTACAGCTGCGGGTGATACTCAATCGGGTACATTCTTTGCTGTATCAGATGGAAAAGACCAATCCCAAGCACGCGGGATGGTCAACCCGGTGGTGCCGCGAACTCGACCGCCAGCTCGAAGAATGGAGATCGATCCTTCCGGCAGAGTATCAATGGTCCGACACCGATCCTCCTGCGTCTGACATCAATGCGGCTCGGATGCGTGCCAAATACTATGGTGCGAGATACCTCATCCATCGACCTTTCTTACATCATGCCCTCCATCCGATATCACACCCAAAATTGCAAAACAGCCATCTTTCAGAGTCTCCTTCAACCGCTTCCGTTCGAGCATCGCACAATGCGTCCGTGCCAGAGACACCGACCACCGCAAACCATTCCATCCGTCAAAGTAGTCTCATGGCCGCACCTGGACTCGTCGACATTGAGAGAATGGATAAGCAGGTTCTACAAGCGTCGGAAATATGCGTCAAGGCCGCCATCCAAAGCACCATCGCCTTTGACGGCGTTCACAAACGGCCCATTGTCACGAACATTTTTGGCACCGCTCATGCGTAGGTCTCTCTTCTCTAGCGTTCGAACCTTCCCTTCGTTGATACTGACGCGTCTCACAGGCAATTCGGCAACGTACTCGTGCTAGCTGCCACCTACCGCGCTGGGTTGACCCAATTCGTCTCACAAGAGACACTCGAGATGCTCCTGACCAGGACCATCGACTTCCTCAGCCGTCTCCAACCAATTTCCCCTTCACTGGCAAAGGATGCCGAGATCCTCCAGAGTGTGCGAAGGTTCCTCTTCCCTCAAGTGACCGACTCGTTCTCGTCGACCGATAACTGAAAGGGGGCTACCACTTTCGAACAGCGCCATGCCCATTCACATACTATGTACAAACTCCGTTACCTCACACAGTGCGAAGAGTCGGCATCTCAACGTTTTTCTTGTCTAGCGTGCTGCCATACTCGACTACCCCCTTTCTTCCAGAAACCTTTTCCTGTTCTTTTGGATGTATACACAAATCTCTCTCATGATTGCAAGGGTAGTCGTCTGGATTAAGTTTTCACATCAGTCCTCATTGCATGCATACATCAACGGCGGTCCGGCGGTCCGGCGGCGGCGGCTTTTTTCGAGTATTATATCTGAACCGGGGCACCTTTTCCGCCCCCTCTTGGGATTTTTTTTCAGATACGTCTTGAGCCCTGCAGTGTTTTGTTGTTTTTCGCATGATCAACCCGCGAGCTGTTTCACGGCCGTTCTTCACGTCGAGATGGGGGGGGGCGGCTCCTCGGCGGGTGGCCTGTGCGGGGGTGCGAGCGGAATGGCTGGAAGAGAACTTGGCCCTGACTGAAGTGGATTCTTCGAAGCTTGGAAATGTGTCGTTCCGAGTTTGTGTCGGGTTCAGGGTCGGGGGGGGTGAAGTTTGTGTATGTAGAGTGAGATGAAGGGGGAGGGAGGTATATGTAGCACTGCACGCACGGCAATGTTGGGCGCTTGGAGTAGAATTATCTACGGATTTTAGTAAATTGCACGTATGGATATTCTTCATGTGGTGCATTCGTCTGGTGTTTGCCCTGAAGTACTGCCGTGGTAACATTGCAGATTCACAGTGTTGATGGGGTTCCAGGCTCAGGTTGTATATGATGAATGTTGTTGTGCATTACTCAAATGTGAGATGTATCAAGGGCTCTTCGACACTGCAGCTATCAATGTGGGTAAGTTTTTCTTTTGTTTCTAACATACTTGGTAGTGACAGCAAAGATCGCAAAGACAACAATATCAGTGGGCGAAAGCTAGCGGGACTTTTGGAGAGCTTCAAGCAAAACCCCCTCATAGCCAGCCCTCCTCCGTGATCTTTGGCTTTTCTCGACGAATTGAACTTCAGCTCATTGGTGTATATTCTGCGTGATGAGAATGATGCCAAGTGTCTCTCGTGGGGCACTTGAACCAAGCACGTTCACCAAGCACAAATGAGAAGATACCTACCATCAAGTGGAGGTCTCGCAAACAATGTATTCTCCAGACTGGTATATACAGTCACAAAACCTTTCTTCATTTTTCAGGGACCTGTACTCTGTTAGTTATATTTATCAAGTTCATCAAGTTCATGCCGTTGTGCCTCCTGTCACACCACAGAGGTGCATGGCATAGTTAATCGCTGGACCCCAAAACTCCATGCATACAGTGGCGCAAATCTGGACCCGGACAGGTACCTTACAGCCAATCATTGCAGGCTGTAACCCCACCAAAGTGGTCCGACTCCAATTGGACGCAAAGCTCCTGGAGAGGGCAACTTGCGTATCACAGGCTCGGTTGGAGCTGAAGCATGCTAATGTCAAGGCTGAAGAAATGCCTTATATAGAGACGGAGCTCTCCCATCTCAGAGCTTTTCGCATTTCCAGCATGTCGGGTCTTTCGTTTCCACATCGCGTTCGTTGAATTTGGTCTCTCCGCTCGATCAATGCTTCACAATGTCCTCAGCTATACCTATTCGGGGGCGCTCCATGAGCCCTTATCGGGATCTGAGCGTCTTTGAGGAGCCCTTGATCACGATATCGCCTGGCACGACACCGCACCAGGAATCACAGGGAGTGGGTCATCGTCACATGCGGGGTAGCTAATGCTGATACAGTTCCAGGGTTACTTCCCAGGCGGCGATCATCGTGCTCGACATGGCCATCTACATCCTGAAGCAGCGAGTCGACAACCACGCCGAATGTCTAGGCAATCGGACTGGGACATCGCCCTGGAACTCGCACGGGAACAAAGTCTGATGGATGTCGATGACCTCGGGGCCGAGCAGTATAGACTACGTGTTCTTAACGAACGCGGCGCTTGTCGCTAACTATTCCCAGCGACCTCGTCCGAGCTCAATTGGACGTTGTATCTGCTAGCCGCCCATTCGGTGGATCACATCCGAGCGCTTGGACTCCTCCAGCATCTACAGATCGTACACCGGCAGGATTGTCGAGAGGACGTCTTCCCTATCCACATGATACTCACAATGGAGCTCCGAGGCAGTCACCGAAACCCCCGACACCACAGGGTCGGAATCGCGGTGCTTCTACCTCTGGGTCGTCACTTCGACCTTGCGAAATGTGCAAAAAACTTGGAGAACAGCGTTGGTACTGTAACTTATGCACCGTTTCGCTGTGTGAAGCTTGTTGGGATGGGATATTACCACATGTGCTGGGGAGGCTCGGACCCGACGGTGTGCCGCATGAAAAGACCGATCACAACGTTGCCGAAAAGATCCAAGCAAGCCTGGAACCCAAGATGACTCAAGTGGAGCAAGAGGAACTGCACCGGCAGGACGACAATACCACGTGGTTTGGGGTCGCACGAGATGAGATCGACGAGCCTATCTTCCAGGATTATGGGAGATATGCTACCTTGATGGCAGAATGTTCGGCAATACAGAGAGCAACGTCTGACAGAGGAGCAAGTCGATATCCAGGTCTGGTCTCGTTCGTCGGTCAGACATGTACGTTCCCAAGCCTCGAGGGTTGCCATGCTCTGCGCTGATTATTTTTAGCCGCCGGCAAATCAACCTTGATAAAGATGCTCATCGAACTACGTGACGGGGTCAGAAAGGTACCGGTGCCTGTTGTTGGAGCACTAAATGAGAGCTTACCCACATCGGGCGACGTTCACTTGTTTGCGGATCCAGAAACCTTCTTGACCGGTAATCCCATACTCTACGCAGACTGTGAGGGTCTTGAAGGTGGAGAACGTGAACCTGCTGCTTCCAGGGCCAAGCACGGCCACAAGTCAAGCGCTGAACAGCATAGTAAAAGGACGGGATCTTTTACGAAGAAGATTCGCAAGAAACATCATTCGTCGCAGAGAGAGATTACGTGGGCCAACACGCCAGAGAAGCGGACCCGAGAGTTTGCTGTTGCGAATCTGTATCCTCGCCTTCTCTACACCTTCTCAGATGTGATCGTGTTCGTGTTGAGGAACCCACGGTGAGTAGATCAAGCACTTAGCCGTTGGCGCGCTCTCATTCACACGTAGGACGATCGAAAATGTAATCGAGCGCTTGGTCGAGTGGGCCAGTGCAGCCTTGGAGAAATCCACGAACCAGCCGGTGCTCCCTCACGTCATTATTGTCCTCAATGCTTCGGAGAATGCAATTGATGCCGCCCAATGGGATGCCGATTTTGCCACCTCATGGTTGTTGAGGTCAGTCGGCGAGGCACTGACAAAACCAAGCTTGAAAGAGTACGCACGGCTTCGAACAGGATCAAGGAGGGAGATTCGAACCGCGGAGGACCTCCTGCTTTCGTATTACTGCAGCGTACGGGTAGTGCGCATACCAACAAGGGGTCGACCCAAGCTTATCAATGATCAAGTGGGCAAGCTCTATCAAGAGATCGTCCAAGGTTGCGATCAATCACGGGCGAGTAAGCGCAAGGTGCGGATGCTCCTCGGTGCGGACGAGCTTCAACCATATCTGCAGGACGCGTTCGATCATTTCTCGAGTAACTTGGACGTCCCGTTTGATTTCGTCAAAGCTTCCTTCTTGCACAATCCAATTCCGGCAGACTTCGGAGGAAACATCTTGACGCTTGCGATAAGGTTGATGCAGGTCTTTGAGAATCGGCTTGACGCGGTGGGCATCTTCAAGGAGTTGAGCCCCATGGTGGCCTCGTGTATCATGCTCGATTCGGCCAGGCATAAAACCAAAGGTACGGTTCATCGAGACGTTATGCGCTCAGATGCTGATCCACGAGAACAGGCAAGGCTGAGAGTATATTCCGAGAACACTATATGATCCACTGCGATGACGCAATCGAGGATTTCTGCGATCGTCACTGGCCGTGCGAGTATAGCTCTCCGGCTGGAAGATGTGTCAATGTCAGGAGTGGGCATAGCCAGAAAGGACACCAGTTAAAGTCGGGACGCACCTTTGGCTCCGGACCGCGGTCGAGCTACTGTTCTACCTTCTCGGTGGAAAACTTCGGCAACAAGTGGAAGAGTATGGTTCACCACGACCTAGAACAGCTCCTGGGGAAGCTCCGTGAAGTCAGCAGAGATACCGAATCCGAGGAGCAAGCTGCTTCGAATTTGCACCAGCAGTATATCTTGACTTCGTTCTTTCAGCATGTGGGCTCTTCCGACAAGTTCATCAGTCATTCAACCTGCTTTTCCTGTTTGATCGCTCCGCCGGAACATTCTCTGCCTTGTGGTCACATTCTCTGTACGCCTTGTCTTCAAGCCTTCGGGTCACTTCGGGGAAAAAGCTTAGTCGAAGTTACCACATGCCCGCTGTGGCATGCCCACGAGCAGTTTTGGGAGCCGCCGTGGCCTGTCGCCTTCAAACCAGCATCTGCAGGCATTCGAATCCTCACGCTCGATGGGTAAGTGTGATTCGTATCCGTTCGCTATGCCGTGAGTGGAGCTGACAAGACAATAAACTAGGGGAGGGGTTCGAGGTATTGCAGAGCTTGAAATATTACGATTGCTTCACAGGGCTCTAGGAGGGAAGATCCCGTTACAGGAATTCTTTGATCTCATCGTGGGTACCAGGTAGGCTCCCTGATCCCGCTACCGTGTCGTTCATATCTGAAGTGCTCCAGCGCTGGTGGTATCATCGCACTCGGTCTCGGTGTGGAGACGTGGAGCATCGATGACTGTATCAGTCAATTCAAAGCGCTCTGCGGTCCAGCATTCACTCCCCGCAAAGGTCGTCGAATTCCCGGTTTTGCGCAGATAGTCGAGGCCCATTACCACAGTAAATACGAGACGCGGCCCCTACAAGAGTCGCTTATGTCCGCGTACTCGGACGACCGTTTGTTTGGAGGTCCTCGCTTTGATACTAGACGACAAAGCAAGGTAGCGGTCATTGCCACGTCCTCAGCTGGCCTACAGACCATTGTGCTTTCCAACTACAACCGCATCGGAGGGGACCTAAGATGTACGTCTGATAGTCAAGCGGTGCCGGGCGGGGCTAATGAGTATAGTGCCATATCACTTCCAGCGCCCAGATAACCCGGACTCAGAGCTGAAGATATGGGAAGCGTACGTATCACTTCGATCAATGAAAGCCCACGCTATATGTCTAACCTTTTCCAAGGGCACGAGCTACCTCTGCTGCACCAACGTACTACAAAGCGTTCCCACACGAGCCATCAAAGCAGGTGTATCTGGATGGAGGGATCAACCACAACAATCCAATCGCAATTGCAGACGGCGAGCGTAAACTGCTGTGGCCCGACATGGCAAAACGATATCCGGACATTATACTATCTGTCGGGTCCGGCCACTGCAAAACACTAAAGTTACCCAAAAAGCAGCCCAAGGCCATTCAGAGGGTGGGCATCTCCTCCAACATCAAAGCACTTTACCGCATCGCCGTCGACCACATCGAGAGCAGTCTGAACTCCGAAGCTGCGTGGCAAAATTACATGGGAGTCCTCGCGCCAGCGGACGACGAAATGTTTCGCTTTCAGCGTTTCAACGTCGAGCTCGAATGCGAACCTCCCAAGCTTGACGATATCGATGGCATGGAAGACCTGGAATACACTGCCCGGCAGCAGTGGTCTCGCACGAAGCGGCTCTCGAATGTTGCACGGCATCTGGTCGCGACGTGCTTCTTCTTCGAAAAGACGAGAGTGGAGCCTTTGGGTGATAATTCGTACGAGTGCACAGGTACAGGCAACCGTCTCTATAATTATCACTGTCGAACATATCCCGCTAAGACACCTTCTCAACCAGGCTCCATTCAATGTCGATTCACGCCCAGTACCAACAACATTCAATACCTCGGCGAATTCCTCCGTGACCGGCAGAACCATTCCCACAGTCTGTATTTCGTCATCCGCGAGCGCTACCGCGAGACCGACGCGCGGCAGCTCATCATCACACAGAAGGTGATTGAGGAGATGATGAGCAGCGGAAGATTCAGCATGGGCCAAATCAAGTTTCCCATCTCCAGTCCGATCTCGTCCACCGAGATCCTGCTCTCCTTCGGCAACGACGAGTACTTCCTCAGCGGGTTTCCGCGCATGCTGCCCCAGGAAGATCCCCCGAGAAGTAAGTCCACCCCCTGTCTTCATTTTCATTTCTATCCCATCCCATCCACGAGACTTGCAAAACCCCCTCGCACCCCAACAAACCTTGTTCCCTCCCTCCCGAAACCAGCGCTTATCTTTTGGCATTCAAGTCATCCGCCTCCTGGGCGACAACTCCTTCCGCACCCGCACCCGCTCGCAGCTGCAACGCCGGGGCCAGTGGCCCGGCCCCGAGGCCGTCGACATCCGCAGCGCAGGCCAAGGGCACGGCGACACCGACACCATCTCGCGCTACTCCAGTCCCGGCTATGTGGTTGGTGACTCTACGCCTGCCGCTCTCGACGCTATTTCGGAGCGGTTTCAGCGGGCGACGCCGGAGCTCGATGGCGGTGGTGGTGGGCCGGTCGAGTTGGATTCTTCGAGGGATCCGGTTGAGTTGGAGGCTTAGTTGGTTTGACTTGACGGTGCGTTCTTGATGACTGGCTTGGAAGTGCGGGTATGGATGTGTTTGATGCGACTACTGTGTGTTTTGGGGAAGGGTTTTGCGAGATAGTGGCATGTTACTCGCTCCCTTCGGGGATGCTGGTTCTCTGCGGATGGGCGACTTTAGTACTGTTGAACATATTGCAGAGGTTGAGAGGTTGATGAGTTGGGGCGCGAATCAGTCGGCTGGAAAGCTGTTGATGGTCGTGTATATTTTGATTTTGTTTGTTACCGTGGTTCTCTTGAGGAAGACTTGTTCGGTCTGGGATCCTGTTGGACTACACCCATTCACCTAATTTACCAAGGCATATTTATCGATTGCGAATCGTCTCACAGGGATGGCTTAATTCACTGATCACTGAGCAGAGTTATGGTTATGGATAGAGCATCATATTGTAGGTCAGGTCAAGATTGGTACACAAGGTCGCAATATGATATGATCACCGTGTTTTGACAACAGCATTTGTTGTCAGAGTGGACCCGGTTGTATGGATACAGTCCTTAGAGTCGTGGCTGACACGCAGCTGGGGTGGCTCAGCTGTTCTTTGTACTTGGACCCTTTTGATCGATGATTGGTCTGCTCAGATTGAGGATCCCTGTTTCGGCAAGGCGCGTCCCTAAATTAGTTAAGTTAACTTAGTGTTTCCGATCTGTTGTTTCCAAGCAGGGGAATAGGGAAAGGGAAACTTCTCCCACTCTTCAATCTTGAATTCACTCTTTAGACAACACAAACACACGACTTTCCTGCTTTCTTCTCCCTTTTACCTACGTAACTTGCGCTTTACATATTATTCATACACCGCTCATTACACAGTCCGCAGACCACTTTTCTGTTACGTTCTTCGCTGGCTACTCCGCTCCGGCCAACGATCGACCTCCCCACAACCATATACTTCCTGACGTGCCTCAATTCGAGGTAGGAGCGTACCGATGTTGCTCCCACTGCTGTTCTCCCTGCTTCCTCTGACCTCTGCATCACCAAAGCCCGCTCCGATAGCGTCAGACAACGTCCAAGCCGTCGAACAACCACATATAACGCCTTCTCCCGCGTCCTGGGAAGCCACAAAAACCTACAAGTACCGCCGCGGCGTAATCAGCGACGTCACTGGGGCGATTGACTCCGTCCTGAGCGATTTGGGAAATGTTCCGAGTTATGTCGCGTCAGGCGTGCCCAACTTCTTCCAAGGCTTTCCCACCGGCGCCAATGTGAAGAGTAAACTGGGGTTGAGCGATAAGGAGATTGAGGCACTGCCGACACAGGTGTTAAACATACCGTGAGTCGTCCACTCGTTGGCGAATCTGGTATGTGCATCGCGTGCTCGAGGCTGATGATGGAGCAGGGGATACGCGAACTGGACCGATCAGGGGTGGAATTTACGATTTCATGGCAACGTCTTCAAGCAACCTAATATCTCCGAATCCAAGCTGGATGATCTTGCCAATGGATTCCTGATCGGCACTTCGGTGCAATCATTACCCCCCTCGCAAGCTTCACAGGCGAGGAACCTGACGGCGGAGATCTACGTCCTGCAACAAAGCAACCAGAACGTATCGTTCCACCTCGAACCCGCGCCGACTGCCGGCGCCTCCGGAGAGCAAGGAGGCGGTGGAGCCGTCACGCCCAGCGGTGGGGCACAAGACGTCCGGCTCCCGTACGCCACCACATCCGAAGGCGACTTCGACGCCTTCGTCCCCATCAAGAACGTCTCCGGCGGCGGCCTCATGGCCGGCAACAGCACCTCGCAGATCCAACGTCTGAACGTCTACGCCGACGGCACCCTGACCGGCAACGCAACCGCCTACCTCGTCCCGCCCAAGGGGCTGACGATCGTCAACGACATCGACGACATCCTCCGCATCACCAAGATCTACGAGCCCAAGGAGGGCCTCCTCAACTCCTTCGCCCGCCCCTTCACGCCGTGGATGAACATGCCGGAGATTTACGCCAACTGGTCCCGCTCCATCCCCGACTTCCACTTCCACTACCTCACCACCACCCCGGAGCAGGTCACGCGCAACTACATGGACTTCATCTACAAGACTTACCCGGGGGGTTCGTTCGACACCCGTCCGCTCAACTTCAGCGACGTCTCCGCCACCCTATCCATTCGCAAGTTCCTCCTCGAGAAGATCTTCCGCACTTTTCCGGAGCGCAAATTCATCCTCGTCGCCGATACCAGCAACAGCGACGTCATGCGCGACTACCCCGCCATGGCGACCGAGTTTCCGGGCCAGGTGCAGTGCATTTTCTTGCGGAACACGTCCGGCACGGACAGTGGGGACCGCTTTCCGTATAATACGGCTGGCTTCAAGAATCTGAATCAGCAGATGTACATGTTTTTCTTGGTCCCCGTAAGTCCCACCTAGTCCCCCCCCCCCTTCCTGCACGCGCCCTGGGCTTTTTCCCACCGCCTTCTGCCATTCTCGAACGTGACGTGATGTGACGACATGACGACCATTTTAACTTACTAATGAGTACGGAACAGGACGACCTCAAAGGCCTGGACATCGTAAACGGCCACTGCTACAACGCCTCCGTCCCGCAGAACCTGACGTTCGGCTACCAGGGTCTGCCGTTCGGACTGGGTTCCGACGCTAAGAAGAATGCGGCTGGGCGGGGCTTCGATGGTGGGTTGGGTTTGAGTGTTGGCATGATTGCGGTTGTGGGGGTTGGGTTGGTGCTGGTGTTGGGGGGGTTGTCGGTTTAGTCTCTTTGTCGGCTCTGGGAGGAGACGGGAAGCGGTTCGGGGGTTGGAGTAAGCACTAGGAGGGCAGGAGGGCAGGATGGAAGGAGGAGGTGGGGGGAGGGAGGAGGGAGGAGGGAGGAGGGAGGAGGGAGGAGGAGGGAGGGAGTGTATATGTAGATACGACGCAACACGAGCATCCTGTCTGGCTGTCGGTTTTTGGTCTGTCCGTCTGCCCGCCTGGCTGTCTGTTTGTCTGTCTCCTGGCTGTTTGTCTGCCTAGCTCATCTGGCTCATGCAGCCTCATCTTGGTTTCAATGCATGAGCGTATTGTGTTCTTTTCCCCCGCGGTCCTGATTTCCATGGCCGTGTCCGTGTGTTTTTGTCTTGTACTTGTACATGTACACTACTGGTCAATCGAAACTGAATCCGAACCCGAACAGCACGTCCCTGGGCAACCCTTGTCACTTACTACCCATGTAGGAAACACGCTCAGCTTCTCTAGTGCCACTCGCTAGAAGCGTGCGCGCATTGTCTTCGTCTTCGTCGACGTCGACAGGGCCGTTGTTCCCTTCCCTTCCCTTCCCGTCCCTCCCCTCCCCTCCCTATCCCGCCTCGTTCCCTTAAATTGCGTCCCTTCCACCTCACGTCCCGTCCCATTCCGTCAGTCCCTGTCGTCCCCGACGTGCACGTGAAGGAAGCAAGGAAGCGAAAGACGGGAGGAGGGACGGAGAGTCTGCCCGGACCCCCGGTCAACTATGTAGGTAGGATTGGCCCAAGATGCATATTCAGATTTCGAATTCAATGGATTGCACGCGTTCCACTCGATTCAATTTCGATTTTGACTGAATTGGGTTGGGTTGGCTTTGTGCTGTGTTTCTCGGGTCGGGGTTGAGGGTGCTGTGCACGGAAGGCTAAGGCTGGCTGTGTAGGGTTAGGCTGGCTGGCTGGGTAGGGTAGGGTAGGGTTGGACAGGCTGACTGTGGGTAGCCCTCATCTCTCTTTCTCTTCTTTGCTTCCGTGAGGATTCAGTCCTTCCTGATACCGATGCGAAGGGATGGGGTGGAAAGGATGGGAAGGGTGGGGAGATGGGATGGGCTTGAAGGGGAAGTGGGGGAAGGTGGGAGGGAAGATCTACCGGTCGTGCATTGAGGCGTCTGTCGATCGATCGAGGGTTCGCTTGATCCAGCCCGGCTGTTGATGCCGTTAGATAGATAGATAGGTTGGTCGAACATGGTTGGCGCGCGCACGGTCGAGGTCGGAAAGGACGGAGGGGGACACGGGGACGAGGATTTCTGCGGAGCGGAGTACCACTCCCGCCTTTCTCTCTCTCCCTCTCTCTATCCCTCCAGACAGGAGGCAGACGGCAGTCACGCAATGGTACATTCCACATTGTCCTTCCGGCCCAACCCTCCTCAACCCACCCCAACCTATCCCATCCTCGCCCCACCCCCAACAAACCTACAACCTCGCCCCCTCCCACCCCCCACCCCCACCCCCCTTCCCACCTATCCCATTCCCATTCCCACCCCCACCCCCCAACTCCCCCACCAACCCCCTAACCTCCTCCTCAACAGCATCCGGCTCAGTATGGGGATCATACATACGCTCCCTAACCCAGCGGTCGAGCTCGTCGTCAGACATTCCCCTCAGCCGCACCTCGCGATCGACGCCGGCGTCCTGGGCGGCGCGGATGACGCCGTGGGCGACTTCGACGCTGACGTCGCGGATGCGGGCAAGGGCCGGGTAGAGGGCGCCCTGATCGCGCTCGGCGGGCAGGAGGGCGGTGGCGAGGGCGGCGGCGGAGGCGTAGATCATGGATTGGGTGATGGTGGTGGATTTGCTGAGGATGGTGCCGAGGCCGATGCCGGGGAAGACGTACATGTTGTTGCCTGTTGTGGGCGGGGGGGTGAGCTGGGTGGGTGGGTGCGAGGGGTGGGGAGGAGGGAGGGGGTGGGAAGGGAGGGGGTTGGGTCATGAGGGAAGGGAAGGGGGGGAGGGGAGACGGACCTTGGCCGGGAGAGAGTAACCTTCCGTCGTAGTGCAAGGAGGGAAAGGGGCTGCCGCTCGCGAAGAGGGCGCGGCCGTCGGTGTATTTCATCGCTTCTTCAAAGGTGCATTCGGAGTTGGCCGAGGGGTTGGAGAGGGGGAAGATGATGGGATGGTGATTCCACTGGCCCATTTTCGTCAGGATGGACGAATCGAAGACGCCGCCCATGGTGGAGAGGCCCATGAGGATGGTGGGTTTGACGTGGTCGACGACTTCGGCGAGCGTCTTCAGCTGGCGGCCCTGGTTGTCGTCGCGCGAGAAGTAGACCTTGTGGTCGGCGAGCTTGTCGCCGCGGTCGTTGGTGACCAGGCCTCGGGTGTCGACCAGCCAGAAACATCGTCGGGCTTCGTCTTCCGTGAGGCCTTCACGCGTGAAGAATTCCACTATCTGCTTGGCGACTCCGACGCCGGCGCTGCCTGCGCCGAAGAACACGGCACGTTGCTCTTTGGCGGGGAGGCCGGTTCGTTTGACGGCGTTGATGATGCCGGCGAGGATGACGGAGCCGGTGCCTTGGATGTCGTCGTTGAAGCAGGTGTACTTGTTCTGGTAACGCTCGAGTGCCGGGAATGGATTCTTGAAGTCCTCGAATTGGATGACAATGCTGTTCGATGTCAGTCAATGCTTCGGAGCCATCATACGACAGACGAGAAACGGGTACAGGTCACCTGTTAGGTGTACACTTTGAAAGTCTTTCCCGCACCAGTGCAAAAGGCAAGGAGACAATTCACAAAGACTGGGATCTAGGCTCCGAGTGCGTTCTCTCGCCCGCACAGTGTACTCACCCTGGCCATCTCTCAGTCAATGCAACCATCAGCTCGTCCAGAAAAGCTTGCTCCTCCTCCGCCGTGACCTTCCCTCTCCTACTCCCCATATACAGAGGATCCTCCCGTAACGCCTTGTTGTTGGTGCCGAGGTCGAGCGTCAGAGGTAATGTACATTCGGGCCGGATGCCCGCACATCCCGTGTACAACGCCAATTTACCGACCGGTATCCCCATGCCGTTGATACCAAGGTCACCCAGCCCCAGTATCCGGGAGCCGTCCGTGACGACGGTGATCTCGACATTCTGTTCGGGCCAGTTGTGGAGGACGGAAGAGAGGTGGCCGCGGTCCGCGTAGGACAGATACAAGCCTTCCGGCCGTTCGTATATCTCCGACCACTTCAAACACGCTTCGCCCACCACGGGCGTGTAGATGAGGGGTGTCAACTCCTTCATGTGGTCGACCACCAACCGGTAGAACAGGTGGACGTCGGTGTTGCGCAGGTTGCTGAGATAGAGGTACTTGTCGATGGGGGTGGTCTTGAGCGCCAACTGCTTCAGGCATCGCGCCGCCTGCGTCTGGTAGCTCTCGACGTTGGGAGGGACGAGGCCGTAGGTGCGGAGGTATTTCCTGGCGGCCGTCGAGTGGGTGGTGTCATAATCCCCAGTGACCGGGGCGGCAGCGCGGGTGTGGGAGGACGGGTGCATCGAAAGCATAATGGACCGACGAGGCTTCGACCTAGGAGCTGGAGACGATTGAGACGTGAGAGATTGCGAGGGTTTGGATGTTGAGAGCAGTCGGGGAATTTTGCTTTTGGCGTGAAGGGCAGACATTATGGATCAAGCAAAAGTCTAAGGTATATATAACACCGATTTCCAACACAGCGCGATAGTGTACAAACAGCCCAACCCATCAGCTATGTGTATCACTTCGCAGAAACGAGACGATTACCCCACGGCAAGGAAGCACATTCGAAAAAGCGCCGACTCCCCAAAAGTCCATCAATCACGGAAGAGATTCTGAAAGGATTTCTGCAAGGTGAAAGGCGCAAGGTGAGATTTCCTTATCGGTCCCCGAAGACGAGGCCGAACGAGAATTTTCAGGAAGAGAGGAGCGACTAGCTCTAGATTCGTGTACGCGAAGACGGGAAGGGGAGGGAAAGAAAAAACAAAGAAAGGTCTGGGGTAGCAAGAGTAATCTTGAAGCTTTGACGATGACTGGTCGAATTGCGGGCCTACTAAGGTAAGGCGCACAATTATCTGACTGTACCTTACCGTACGAGGACTAGGTTCCGTAGCTACTGTACGGAGTAGTAAGGTAAGCTGAGCTGCAGGCTTCCTGCTCCGCTAGGTACCTAAGTTCTCGGACCACACAGAGTAGGAACGACAGAAAAAGAAAGCATCAGATATCTATCTTTATTATCATTATCAATTGTATCGTTAAGGTACTGCTCGGCGGCACTGGAGCTAGCTCTACTTGGAAGTGAAGTGAACCAAGGACTTCGTACCAGTACAAATCACGATAGGGATGCAGTGGAGGCAACGGACTTCCGGCTTATGTTATCGGGCTTCCCCGTCTCCAGTCTCCAGTCTCCAGTCTCCAGTTTCCAGTCTCCAGCTTGAATGCATGCTTACTTGGGGTAGAGTACCTGAGGTACACACCGTTTTTTGTACGCAATAGACGATTTCTCGAAAGGAGGCATAAGCCACTAAGAATGTAGGCTTACTGTTTTCATACAATCCGAGTTTGACAATGTTCGGTGCCAGTCGTGAACGTGATAGACAAGTCTTCGTACATGATGCAACTTCATTGTTGGCGACCACAGATACAGAGCTCCCCAGGCCATTGAGCTATGTAAAAGTCGACCTTTTCCTCCATCCATCCTTCAATCTTAAACTAGAACCAGCAAATACACAGAAGGGCCATGGTCAAACCTTCGACTCGAAGCTGAAACCAATCGCAAAGAACCCATCCTTACTGTCCCATCATCGTAGTCTGAATATCAAACACCTCGTTCCTCCACCCCTCAACTGAATAGTCCTCCACCACTTCACCGGCTCGGGAAGCCTGCTCGTCCCACAGTTTGACGACGCTTCCGGGTGCATACACCCCGTTGAAGATACCCTTGCTCGGCCGGACGCCCACCGCCGTGTAGACGTCGGGATCCTCTTCGGGCGTGAGACGAGCCATGACGGCCTTGACGAAGGTCCGGACGTCGTCCGGGTTGGTGATCCTCGTGGCCCGGAGCCGTTCGCGGGCGAAGAGGAGTTCGCGGTTGGCGGCGTGAATGCCGTCGGCGATGGCCGTGGCGAGCTGCTTTTCGAGCACTTTGCGCACAATGGGTCGTAGGAGCGGCTTGACGAGCCAGGCCAGCCACGAGAATTTGCTCTTACGGAGGTCGTAGTTGAGCTTGTGCACGTGCACCCGGACCGCTTTGAGGGTCAAGATCTTTTCAAGCTTTTCTTTTCCAATCTCAATGTCCATGTGGATGTCGATGCCCCTTTCGTCGAGCTGGAAGGAGGCGATGCCTTCATCCGCCAAGCGGAGAATGCCCGAATGAGCGCGCATCCAGAAGCCGACGTCATCGGCCCGGACGGAGAGGCCGTCAACTTTGACCGTTACGAGCGAGGTGACCCGAGACTTGGTACGGAATTTGGCTTTGCGAATCTCGAGGTCGTTGTACGTTTCGATTCGGAGCTTGTAGGGTAGGAAGGACGTGTTGTTGATGGTGCGACCTGGTTCGATGATCAGGTTTTCGAGGAGGAGATCAATTTCTGGCACGGACACTTCAACGCGGGGTATGGGGATATATTGGATCATCTTGATAAGGAGTGGAATGAACACATGGAGAGAGTCGTCAACCAGTTCCCCGTTAGTGGCGGCGTTGACGGGTGACAGGATGTTGAAAATCTTCATTGTAGTGGAGATCAATTTTGATACATCTTCATCTTCCGTAACCGACCGGAAAGTGGCTTGGACTTGTTGCAGCAACCCTTCAACGTCTTTACGCAGAGACGACTCGGAACCGACATCTTTGGACTTCTCTCGTAGCTCCTGAATCTTCCTGTCCGCAGATTCAAAAAAGTCGGGATCCGTCAAGAGCTTCTCGACAGAATTACCGACGTCACCCATTAGGTGCTCGAATTCGGGATCCTTCTGAGCATGCTGCATGACCTGATCAAACTTCTGTTCAAGTAACTCCCATTGCTGAGAATCTCCGAATGAGCTCATCAGCGACCAGAAATTCTTCACGGCCCGATCAAGCTCGTCATTCGTCTCCACGTTTTCTTGTGCCGTACTGATGGTTTGGTCGACAACGCGGGAGTATGTTTTAGCATACCTCTTGATCAGCAAGCCTATGGTTGACACCGAGTCGGAGTAATCGTTCCGTTTACGAAGGTTGAGAACTGCCTGTTTCAATCGGTAGAGCAAAGTTTCTTTCTCGTCGCCAGAGACATGTTCCTTCAAGCTCGACACGGTGTCCTGACCGGTCTTGACCAACCCATCCGCGACAACTTTTGAGACGTCCATGACCTCATTGCCTAGATCATCCGCTGTCGGTGGCGGACCTTGCTCCGACCCGGGCTCTTTGACGGCCTTCTTGTCTTGCTCAGAGGGCTCGAGCTTCTTGCCGGCCTCTTTGGCGACTCCCGACAGCGAGAAAGCGGTATCTGCAAAGACCTGCCGTCCAATCACGTTCAGGTCGCCGAGGAATACCCGGAAGTCGGAGTTGGTCAAGAGAAGGTTGCCAACAGTGCGAAGGCTCTCATATGCTACAAGGTTATCAGTTATAGTAGGAAATCTCGTGGATAGAAGAGAAGGTAGCCCGCACCTGCTCTGGCGTCTGCCCTTGACTTGGCTTGTGAAGCCCTATATGCCAGTTCATCGGTATCGAGATATATCCTAGACTTGGAGAGAAACCAGATGAAGTCTTGGATTTGGTCCTTGTCGTTCTTGTGGCGGAGCATTTCAATGAAATCTGTCAACCATTGCTTCGAGTACTTGAGTAACCGACGGGCGGAATCACTAAGTTCTGGGTTATCTGGGTTGAGGACATCAGATGCAAGTAGTGTGCGGAGGTTGATGATGAGCTGCTCAGTCGATGGCATGAAACCCTTTGACAGGGCTCTGAGCATGAGATAAGAGTGGAGCTTCTGGTGCACACGTCTCTGTAAAGTGGTGTCATCCTCATACTGAGGGAGCAAAGCTTCGGTATCGTCACCCTTTGAATTGTTCCGAAACCCAAAGCACGAAGACATGATGTACTATTGGATTTGCAGAGTACCTGGGTGATGAGAGCTTCTGGTAGCTGAAGTTATTGATTGATATGCTTCTGTGACCCGAAGCTATTGAAAGGATCTGCTGAGGTTAAGTTACCTCAAGGAAGGTTGTTGGTGGAGGCTTTGGTTGGAGGCGGAGTTGGGTGCTCCGCCAACCTTTCCCAGTTACAGTACGATTCGGTTACGTCAGGATTGAGCTGTTAAAGCATGGGTTTGATTGGTCAGAGGCGCAGCTGTGCCCGCTAGCTTTCAGCGGCTAAATGATAAACCGAGCCGAGATTCGAGCTTCACGAGGGGTAAGATAAGATAAGGTAGGGTAAGGTAAGGAGAGGATGTATCAAGAACTTCGTCCAACGTTACGCCCTGGTAGTCCTGATTCTCAAAAGTAAGATAGAGCGATACTCTTGGAGAATAATATCAAATTTTCTACTTTTTAAGTCTTGGTAAAAGCTATGACCAAGCCCTTCCCACTCCATCAGCTTATTAATGATTGGTGGACGAGAAGGTGAGAGCTGGAGAAGTGAAGTGCGGCGTCGAGCCAAGTTGAAGAAAACTAATATCCCAAGATCCGTCATTCGTCCCCTCCGTCTCTTCAGTCATTCCATCTACGTCGCCATCGTTTCCGGAGTACGTTACGAGCGCGTCGTATAGAGGTCTAATCGTCTCCGATTCCGAAGCAGTACGGTAGATATAATATAGCTAACCCCTTGGTGCAGGATACTGCGTGAAACTCAGCTTGACGCCCAGACAGCACGGTACAGTTCAACAAGACATATGCCAGGGATAGTCATGTATTCAAAGATCGAAAAGAACTTACGTCAGCGCCCTTGGACTTGTGCGGGCGTCGGTGATGATAGTAATACTCCGTGGGCACGCTCTTGGTAACATAAGTTTTGGTTGTAAACGTCGTTGGAGAGCTGGATGTAGTTCCCGGGCTCGCTGGCGCTGTGCCTGAAGAACCACTGGAGCCGGAGCTGGAGCTCAAGGTTGGAAACGGATCGGCTGGTACTGTGCTTGAATAACTGCTAGAACTGGAGCTGTAGGACGAACCACCAGGTGCTGTACCGACCGAGGGACTAGGAGTAGAGCTGCCAGTAGGAAATGGAGCGGCTGGTGCTGTGTCTGAAGACTCGCTAGGGCTGGAGCTGGAGGACGAACCACCAGGTGCTGTACCGACTGGGGAACTAGAAGTAGGGCTGCCAGTAGAAAATGAAGCGGCTGATGCTGTGTCTGAAGACCCGCTAGGGCTGGAGCTGTAGGACGAACTACCAGGTGCTGTACCGACTGGGGAACTAGAAGTAGGGCTGCCAGTAGGAAATGGAGCGGCTGGTGCTGTACCGAGAGAAAAGCTTGAGCCCGAAGAGGACGACTCCGTCGCAGAGGAAGACTCCGTTCCAGAGGAAGACGGCGGGGTAGGCTCACTACTAGATCCGGTGCTGGATGGGGTAGACGATAAGACCGAGGTCGAGTTACGGGAAGGAGCAGATGAAGTGGAAGAGAAAGATTCTGTGCCGGTAGGTGCTGTACCGAGAGAAAAGCTCGAGCCCGAAGAGGAAGACTCCGTCCCAGAGGAAGACGGCGTGGTAGGCCCACTACCAGATCCGGTGCCGGATGGGGCAGACGATAAGACCGAGGTCGAGTTGAGGTAAGGAGCAGATGAAGTGGAAGACAAAGATCCTGTACCGGTAGGTGCTGTGGCAGAGCCGCTGAAGTTTATCGGATCAGCAGGAAAAGTAGCGGTCGCTGTTGAATACTTTGAGTTGTGGTGCTCGCTGGAAGACCCATTCGAAGGGCTCGTCCCAGTAGGTCCAAAAGCCCCGGTGGAGCTAGAAGTTGGGGTAGAGTTCGCAAACGAGATCGACGAAGACGCGGACGACGACGCGCTGGATGTTCCAACAGGTCCAGTAGGTGCGGTGGGTTCAGTGGATGACGTGGCTTCAAACTTGCTCTCAGATGAGCTTTCGGTCTTAGATCCCGTTTTATCCGTCGAGGAGGCTCCGGTGCCTGAAGGAGGTGCAGTAGAGCTAGAAGTTGAGGTAGAGTTCGCAAACGAATTCGACGACACGGATGATGACGCGCTGGATGTTCCAACAGGTCCAGCAGGTGCAGTGGGTTCAACGGACAATGTGGCTCTGGACTCGCTCTCAGATGAGCTTCCAGTTTCAGATCCCGGTTTATCCGTCGAGGAGGCTCCGGTGCCTGAAGGAGCTGCGGTAGGAAACGCCGAGCCTCCCGTGCTGAGGCCTATCGGACTACCTGCAACGCCGGTACCGCTGGGCGTGCTGGAGTAACGTGCCGGATCATATGGATAGGGTGCCTCAGCCGCAGCAGCATGACGGGCACGAATCTGGTCCGGACGACGGGCTGGAAAGAGATTAGCCTTGGGATCTCAGTTATCAATGGTAGAACACTGGCAGACGTGACGTTTGATGCAACAATATTTGAAGGATGACTTTTGATATCGAGCCACCAGTTTACAGTACAGATACAAGATTGAGACGCAAAGTACCAATGAGGAGTAAGACAACAAAACATGATCAGGAAGCCCAGTCAACAGTACACTGTTGAATTGCAATGCTTAGTTCGTGCTATGGGATAAGAACCATGAAATCAGGGCAGCTTACCATCCACAGCCTCTGCCGTAGCACTGGTAAGAAGGCCCAACAGTGGGAGAAACTTGACGATTAGCATTGTGGGAGTTCGGATTGGGGCTTGGTCAATAACGACAGAAGGGTGGTGCCAACACAAGAAGTGAATGTAATAGCTAAGAAACTAAACGGCACAGCTGTTCGAACAACGCTTATATGCTGTTTTCTGAAATTCTCAACTCGACCGTTGTAATACAGTGACATTTTATGATTGCAGTGTGATGCAACGTCCTGCCCACGCAGCAAGCCATACAAACAACTGGTTGCAGCCGCGAGGCTGATACGTAGTGGTGGTCTTCTTCGTGCGGAAAGGATAACCTCCCCACTGCTGCTGATAGTTTCCTGCCATCCGTTAAGAGAGAACAAGGTCATTGAAGAGTTGCAAGCTTGTTCCCGGTAGTCGGGGGAGCTGCATCACTCTGCGGATAATTGCCAAATCTTAGATCCAGCTGCCAGTCGAAGGCGGGTGCTCGATGACCGATCTGTGCTGCACGACGCAAGACGAAAGATATAAACCCGTGCAAAAGAAAAGGAACTTTTCTGAGAATCAGGTTGTCTGTGTCGACAAGATGTCGTGGAACAGTCGCAAAATATCCGTATCGAGATAGCAGCGGGCTCTTCGCGATTCTGCAGATAGGGGGGAAGAGATCTTGTGGACGGTCTTCCTTGAGTTATAGCAAGTCCTGCGGCAACAGACACGCTGGGATTCAGGTACCGTGTACTGGCGAAAGTGTCTGTGTCACAAGGAAGACTTCGGGTGGATCGCTACAGACGTACGCTGGGTAGCCGAGTGGGAAATCCTGGATCGAAGCAGGGATCTTTTGACATGGGATGGAATTCTGACACGCGTAAAACGAAGACTAGAGAGAGCCATCGCACTCCATGTGGATGAAAACAGGAGATCCCTCATGGTTCCTATCGGTAGAAAAAGGCCTTATCAAGGCTGTGTCGAATACGGTAGTTGACGCACGTTCACAAGCGGAAGATAACAAGACCCGAGAACGGTTGGAGCATTCTCTTCACATCCCACAAAGACCCATGGCCGGGTCCTTCGGCCGCAAAGCTGTGCACGGATGCGAGAGAATGCGGATCTCTCGTCTCGATTAGGCCGCCTTCCCTTGTCTCGGTTGCTTGAGCATCTGGCCATAAGGTAGCGGTCTGTCAGTGAAACGTCAGATTGGGCGCAACGATGCCGTTCGGCGTGACCTCAAATCACGGGTCGCTGCTCAACCTCCTGCCCTGAGCCAGCGGTGAAGTTCGAGTAAGCGTTGTCCACCGCTCTCGGCCATCGAGCCGCTCGAGTTGTGTCTGAACTGAGCCCTCACAAATGACAGTGAAGGCTTGACGGGTGCTAGGTGATAGATACTTTGTGATATACCTTAGGTACCTTAGGAAGTAGACCGTACTCCGTAGTCCTTGATGCACGGCGGAAGCGTAAGGTGCATACCTAGACCATTAAAGCACATAATCCATACACCACAATCGGGGCAAAGAGCCGGACGATCATTCTTCATTTACCTTACCGTTGTTGAAACGTACTTCCGGAGCGATGCATCGCCCAATGGCGCATTCGGCATTCTGGGGCTGTGAGCAGCCTCCTCTCAACCACACAACGAGATGATACGATAAAAGATAAAAGATAAAAGATAAAAAGGTACGAAGTCGCTCGCTCAATGCCAAGCCCTCAATATGTCCGTGTTAGTAAGCATACAGTTAACCAATCATAGCTAAGGTACTTTGAACATGCCCTACTGTACTTTATACCTACCTCTGAAGTCATGATGTCGTCGTAGTAGTCCTTAGTGAATGCACAGTAACTGATGAGATGATGCAAACGCAAAAAGAGGGGTTATCCTACTGTACACGTCCACCCGCAGTCCCTCCATAAGGTAACCACCCACCTACCATCAACACCTTTCCACCCAACCCATCCCTCAAACACTGGAATCCAAACCAACTAACCCCACTACACCTACCAACTCCCGCCCCAATACAATGGAAGGTTCCTCCCCCGAAGACATCTCCAACGCCGCCCGCGGCCACAAAGCCAACCTCTCCAACCCCAGTGCGTACCTCTCCTCTCCTCCACCCCTTTCCCTTTCCCTCTCCCTCCCACCAAACTAAACCAACCCCCCCCCCTCCAACAGACACATCCGAAGAATCCAAACAACACTCCCGCGAAGTCCTCGCCACCCTCGGCGACAACCCCCACTACGGACAGCAGGACCAAAGCGAAAAGGATCCGAAAAACGTCGCGACCGGACTGAAGGCGTAAGTTCCTCCTGCTCTCTTCTCCTCCTCTTCCTCCTCCTCCTCCTCGGCGTAAGAAAAATGAAAAGCAAAAGGAAAGTGAAAGGAAAAGGAAAGAGAGAGGGAAAGGCAAAGGGAAGCAAGCAGCCGGGCGCGTGACCGAGAAGCTGACTGTTTGCGTTGCCGCAGTGCGATCAGCAACCCGAGCGTCGGCGAGAAGGGGACGAAGCAGGCGCAGGAGAAGCTGGATCAGATGTAGAGCGGCGGGGGCGACGGGCACAGGGGTGCCGTTGGCTGGTGGCTGGCGAGGTGGAGATGAGTGCGTGGATTGGGACGGGACGGAGATGGCTCGTCGAGGTGTACTCGTGCAGATTTGCTTGTAGGTACCTCATCTGCTGCGTAAGGTAGCTCGCCGGCACTTCTTCGGGAGCTCAATAGGTAGTAGCGCTCTGAGTGTCGAATGTGCTCTGGTGTTTGAGAGAAGCTTACCGGCGACCATTGAGCATCAGACCCCTGGCCCCCTTTGGTAGCTTACTCACCTGACGTCCTTTCCACTCTTGAAGCAAGTTGCGAGGTTCAATGATCTTGTGCTTTAATTATTTACAAGGGCTGCACTCTGCGATAGAGGGGCAGAGTTCAGTGTTGCCCCAAGACTATGGTACATCTCACCCTTATATACGTGTACGGCCCTCTTGACCGAAGTTCTCGGCGAGATCACAGAACGTATCTGAAAGTCGGAGCCCGATCTCCCATATCACTCATCTCCGCTTCCGAAAGCGTGCTCACACCCTGCCGATCCCTCTTCTTATTGATCGCCGTGTAGCTGACCCTCATCAACATCACCGCTATCAAGCCCACAAGCACGAACCCGAGCGAGAGGGCAAGGCCCAGGATGTATTTCGGCGAGTCTTTCGCGCGGTAGAAGTTCGAGGCCATCGCTACAGAACAACGTTAGCCATCATGACGCCCCACTTCTTCGTTGATCAAGACAAGAAAGACGTACCACCACCAAGGTTCCCGAGTCCTACTTGCATAGCCATGCCGGTGGCTCTCTTGTAGGAGCCTGAAAGGTTGTTCGACAGCCAGGTGACGTTGCCGGGAAAGGCGGGATAGATGCCGCAGACGGCGATGAAGACACCGGCATACACGAGCCCAGGCACGCCTCGGCCCGAAGCCGAGAGGGCGATGATGAACCCGACGGCGATGGCGCACATGCAGACAATGACGAAGGGAGAGCGCGAGCCGTGGCGGTCGGAGAACCAGGCGACCACGACCGAAAGGACGGCGGCAGTGATATAGATCGGTCTGGATTGAGGAGGGATAAGCATTAGCGAATATCTGTGAGCTATGAGATCAGGGGTATGTACATTGTTAAAAGCTGGGCGGTAGAGGACGTATAACCGAGTTCGTTGATGATGGTAGGGAGGAAGAAGCTGATACCGTAGAGTGGGCAGACGATACCCCAATACACTTTTCTCACTTAGCTGAGACTCCTCACCGCTTGCACTTGAGGGTTGGAGGACTTACTGAACAGCGAAAGATAGATCTGCCAATCAGTGAAAGCGTCCAATACATAGCGCCACTTGAAGCGATCCACCTCTGCGACCAATTTTCCGGACGCATTCGAGCCCTGATACTTGAGTCGATGCACAACCCAAGCCCGTTCTTCCGGCGAAAGAAATTGGGCCGTGTCTGGGAAATCGTAGATGGTGAAGAAGGCGATGATGGCCACCAAGACGGTGAGGATTCCTTCAAGGATGAAGATCCAGCGCCAGCCTGCGACACCGCCGACACCGTTCATCTTCTACAAAATTTCTCAGCATACGTTCAGAAGCGGCGAAAGTGCGAAATGAACGTTGTTCTCCATGAGGTGGGCTTCGGTGTCTTCCCATCTTGCAGATCAAGAGGCCCTCTTCAAATCGCACACACATCAAGGGAAGGTAGCCAACTTACTGCAATGGCGTACGCCAAGAGTCCTGAAAATGCTCCAGCAACGCTTGCTGCGCTGAAGAACAGAGCCTGTCTGAATTGCCCTTCACTCCTACAATACCACATCGTGATATAGAACGCCACTCCGGGGTACAAGCCAGCTTCTGCGACTCCGAGGAATAACCGGCAAATCAGTAAGCCCGTGTAGTTGTGCACGATACCCATCAATGTCATGACGATCCCCCAGGCTACCATGATGGCGGGTAACCATATGGACGGACGGAAGCGTTTGAGACAAAGATTGGAGGGCACTTCGAAGGCGCAATAGGTGAAGAAAAATACTGTCAACTAGTTCATCACACAAATCAATAAGCATCGAAAACACTCAACCGGGAAAGTCATGGGTGGTGATAGCTTAAAGATTGAACGTACCACCCAGTTGTACTGCGGTCCCGACATTTTGAGATCCTTCAGCATGCCCTCTATCTTAGCGTTCCCGATGTTGCCTCGATCGAGGAAGGCCAGCAGATAGAGGATGGAGAGCATGGGTATGAGGCGCAAATCCATCTTGCGCAGCACTTTCTTGCCGTCTATGTGACTGAAGTCGACGTCGGCGCCCGTCCACTCTGGGTCATGATGAAGGTGCCCGCTCTTTTCGGCATGCAATGGCGACGGGGAAGACGACACAGATCCGTGCGTTTGTTGATGGCGTTGTTGGTGCACATCTCCATAATCCTTCTCCAATGAGGATGTCACACCCGTGCTTTCACGCATTGGGTCGAGCATCGTGAGGCCCGACTGATCGAAGAGATGCTAGATGCGATAGAAACTGGGAAGTACGGCCTCGAACCCAAGCGGCGACAAGGACATCTTATGTTCATGCACACCCGGCGGCTTTTCGTCTTCCCCATTTCCCCACGCTTTCAGCACCCCACAAATTTCCGTTAGCCTTGTTGCTAGTCTGGGGATTCCAAGAGTAGTGGTGTTGTAGCCTGCTCTATTGGCTGGGGCTTGGTACGTGTAGGTTTTGAGACGGTCTGTTCGCGACCTGCGTAGGTCGGTTTTTGTACCTTACCGGTACGGTACGGGGTAGTCTGAAGATACAGTGAAGCACTCCCCTTTTTTTAATGGGATCTGCTCCGGAGGGAATTGGAATTATCGTCCCTTCCAACATTTTTTATCGCGTTGCGTGCTGTCGTTCTTGAGTACGATGAGTACCGTAATGATGTCGAGTTTGTGCCGCCACACGGCCGCAGGTCCGGACGCCAAACCCTAATAGGTTACCTTCGGCATTTGCATCATCAGGCGTGCCGTCAACACCAGCCCTACTACTGTAAGTGTTCCAGAAACAGGAATAATTACTGGAGATTAACTTGAAGCGAATGATAATTGGAACCTCACGGCCGAGCTGTGCCAAGGCCGAGGCTGATCTCGCCTTGCGCGCCGCTTATCGTTCTGCCACCCCCTCTGTCGGGACCGACTTGTACTTGTAGCCTCGGGCTACTTGTTCAAGCTATAACATAATGCAGAGAATCTATCCTGGAGTACGGAGCTACTCCACGAGAAAGAGAGATTAACATGAGGCTAGAAGTCGCACTATACCGACCTTGTGGAGAGTTTCGGAGCAGCCTGGGTCCAGAGGCGCCGGTCTCTCACTAACACCGATTCAACAAGTCGATGTCGTATTGTACCAAGCGCAAAGGATCGATGTGGTCCTCTCGCGACCGCCGACGATGAAAGATCTCCGTCGCGGCGTGCATGCGCCTTTTGGCACCCGTCGCATATCTACTGTATATATGCGCAGCAGGGTACCAGAAGAGCCTCGCTTTCGAAGGAATCTCTGGGTAACCAGCCTAGGAGGCCACAAAGCTGGCGGCACCAGTCGTCGGATCTCCGTGGCTAGGCATGGATGATATCTGGATGATATTTGGATGATATCGAGATCGGGCGTGCAGTCCTCGGGTACAGACCACCCCGCGACGACGTCGGGACAGCACACAATTGTCGCAGCGCACATCAACATAAGGAAGGCCGGCCGGTCGCAGAGTGAGTGGTAACATTGCCCTGGCGGCCGTCGTCCCACAGTCCAAACAGATCTTTCCGACTTCACCGCCTCTCGCTCCCTACTTGGGTTGACAGCTCGATTGAGACCTGATCACTCTCCTCGATGGCCTGATCTGGAAATCGACAGCGACGTGAGTGAGGTAGGACCATGAGTGGGCCACGTCTGACCAGCAATGCCAAATCACGAGCTTGGTCCTACAACGATCCGTTCCCTTTTCAGCGCAGCCGATGATCTCCGCAAGGCGTTCGCGGGTTCGGTGGAGTGTCAGTTGGGACGCATTTGGCTGTACGTAACACTGGCATACGCCTGCTAGCAGGTAGGTGGTGTAATCGTTCTTACAAGATCGTCCCGCGCGCTGAGCTTCGGACTTCGTTGGTCCTCATTGTAGACCTCCCGAAACGTACTTGTATCGATTGAGTTAAGTTATCTGAAGTGGAAGCCAGAGGCGAACACGAATCAAGTTAGATTGTAAATGGATGTCAAGATTCGTTACACGGTGCGCTAAAGGGACACGAAGGCCTCTGAGAATAGACATTGTACTGATTGAGGACCACGAGACTATCAGATCTCGCCACTGACAAGCTATGAAGTACGGGACTGAGAAGCACACCCCCCACCCTCGTATGTAACGTGTAGTACTCGTCTGTTGATTGGTATCAGTGATATACAATCTCAATCTAGACTCACTCTACACCTTCTCCTGATCAATCCCTGAGGAAGGATGTGCATTTCCTAACGGACCCCTTTCCGTACCCCGAAGCTCCTCGTCATCGCTGTTCTCTAGAGCGACCGTACCATCAGCCTTGACAGCCGTTGCAGGAATAGGCTTGGAGCGGTTGTCCTCGAGAAGATTCATCGCCTCTTCAGTGGCATTATACCGGCTGAACAGCAACCAGAAACAAGCACCAGCAATGAGGGCGGCGATACTGAGACCCGTGTACATCCACAGCAGCTTCGGGTCGACAGCCGTCGGGGACAAGGCGATGGCAATCGCCGAACCAAAAGCGTTGGTCAAGAGAAACATGGACATGACGAAGGATTTCATCGATGGAGGAGCCTTGGTGAAGGCGTATTCGAGGCCGGTGATGTTGGCGAAGATCTCCGACAAGCCGATCAGGGCATAGGCGGGTAGTTGCACCGCGAAATGAACGTGATTCGGCTCCGTTAGGTTGCTCGCCGGGCATGCCAGAGGTTCGGTGTAGCATGGAGGGGAGGTGTAGATCAGATGCTGGACGATTGCAGCATAAGCCATGGAAAGCGCCGCGAAAAGGAAACCCATGGCGATTCGGGTGATTGGCCTGAATGGGATGCCAACTTTTCGGAGGAACGGGTATACGAGGCGGTCGAGGATCGGGATGAAGATGATGATAACGATAGAGTCCTTTGCTTTGTTAGTGTTCTGAGACTATGGTATCATTCATATCTGACGGTCGGCGAATCGACTGGTCGCCAGTAAGACTTGGGTGTGAAGTCTAGGCGGAGAAGATGAATGGGAAAGATGATGGGAGAAACGGACCATGTTGAACGCGAGGTCATTTGGCACTCCATGCAGCTGCATGGTCCCGGCTGTGAAAGATCGTTGTCAGCATCTGATTGTGGTTGGATTACATTCTGTGATGTTTGAAAAGGACGTATGACGCGCTAGGACCGGCATGGTAACTTTCTCGATAAGCATACCATACCGGCACTGCCGGGACCACCTCCTTGATGAGCGTCACAACACCACGAGAAAAGATCCCATTCTTACCTTGAGAGACTAGATTAGTTGTCATTTGGTTATATACAACCCAGTACACCGGATAGAAAACAAAGACTCGGCACGCCACGAGAGCGCGTTTGATCTCATCGACGAAGAGGTCATCCCAAGGTGTATTGTACTTGCGGCCGTACTCCTCTTGATAGGACGGTCTCGCAGCGTCCATCTTCCCTTTACTCATCAAGCCGATCCACATGGCCCGGAAAGCATTGGGAATGATGGAGCCTTGGGGGGGCCGTATAACGTAAAACCGCTTTCTGAAACCACAAATCAGACATCGGTTGCTGCCGTAACGGGGAGACTCACGCTGCGGCGACAAAAATGAATCCCACGAAGAACATCAACATAGGTAAAAGGTAAGCGGACCAAAAGCCCACATCCTTCTCCAACACGGTCGTAGCAATAGGCGACAGAGATCCGATGTTGATACAGAGATAAAACATCATATCTATTCGGTCAGCGTTGGAAGTCCGGTTTGACTCTGGGGGGGTCTCCGCACATATGCGCTGAGCAGTGACAGCCGGGTCGACGATCACTCGCTCGCCAGATTTCTCCACTCGGATTCTCGGTGTTGTTTCTCGATACTGCTCTGCAATGAGAGGACTGACATTTGACTTGATGCCGCCAGTTCCAAGTCCGATAACGATCATAGCTGCGATCAAACCACCCAGAGCTGCACCATGTTCGATAGCCACCGGGAGGGAGGTACACAACAAGATGATCAGTCCGACAATATAGATCATGGCGAAGTACAGTATCGTGTTGTATCTTCCCAGATACTGGTCCGCGACAATGGCCCCTAGGATTGGCGTCACATAGCACCAGAATTGGAAGAATTGATTCAATCCCGTGGCACTGCTCTGACCAAGGCCTATACAAACACGGTCAGTGTGACTAATAAAAGCGCTCCGAAGCACCACGAATATTCGTTGAGCCTTGGTCGTGCTCTGAGCTAGGATCTCACATACCTATAGCCCCTGGAAGTCCACTAGGATCTTTGTACGGATTCTAGCATTCTGTCAGCGGAAGCCATGGCTCAAGGTCAAGGCCTGGGCTCTGCACTTGTATGTAATTCTGGAATGGACCAGATAATCCATAGTAAGCAAATCGTTCGCACAACTCGACAAACGCGACCAAGAACGCGCTCTTCGGTAGCTTGTCTGCAACATGTCGTCTACATACGCAGGCGCTGGAGTCATCACGCCAATCTCTTTCTCTCCTTGTCCTTCTCGGGAATCCATCTTGGAGGGGTAGGCTCCGCTTGCCTGAAGCCTACACACCGATTTGAGAATGCCACCCTCGAGGAACCCCGATATAAGAGCGCACTTTATTGTTTGCGCCGTCTGTTAAGCGATTGTGCGTTTTATATTAAATCTTCAGGTCTTGATTATGGGAGAGCGCACGTCTTATCTGACGGTGTCGCAATAGATAATGGTTCCACGAGGTGAGCAAGAGAGGAAGCCCACGGAGCACCCTCTCACACGACAGGCTTGTGTGCCCATCCTAGCTGTTCACTCAATCCGAGCAGCCCTGCAGGCTGATTTCGTATTGGCAGATAGAGCATCTGATTGGTGCATTGAAGAACAAAGACCTTCCATTCTTCCATTCGAAGAAGCGGACCAGTGTCTCTTGTCGAGTCTACCGGTTGGGTCCGAAACAAAGGCATTGCAGCTCTGCACCTTATCTGCAGGTGAAGTTGGACAGTAGGCCGGAACGGTACCGAGGTCCGGTATCTCGCCAATCGTTGGAGGACGGCGAGGACGAAACGTTACACGGCTGCATGTCTGGAATAGGAAGGAAGATGTCCATCACGGTCAGATTCCCGTGCAGGTTTGCCCCTTCGATAGCTATCTTGTACCTCGAGAAGTTGCCTTCTTCTCTCCGTCGCTGATATACGCCCGTAGTCAAGCCTGGAGGTCAAATATGGTTGCGGGTAAGTTAGGTAAGTTTCTGTACCTTACTAATGTATGTAGGAGGCGGATTGAACTAACCCATTCCGGCCGACTTATCAACATGCCGAAAGATGTTTTCGTTCGCCCCGACAAACTTTGAGCCCTAAAGGGAAATCTAGCGACTCGGTTTCTCTTGGCAAGGGTTGAACTCAAACAAGGCTCTCTCCAACTGTTATCGATCAAGTGCAAAACTATCTTCACTGTTCCATGCTTGTCCTTGTCCCATGTTCCTACGTAACTTATGCTGTTGACTTATTGATTCAAGTTCGAGAATAGCCTCAACAGCACAAATGTTACAGTCCTAGCTTGCTGATTGCTTGGCATGTGGTTGCATTTGACCTCTTGGGTGTTTCTTTGCGAAATGAAGGTTGTGAAGGAGAAGGTCACGAACCAGCAGCGATCTCGGACCAAATCCGTTCAGATTCCGTTGATATTCGTCTTGCCTGTGAGTATATCGCGGAGTTTTGTGAGCCTGCTTCGGACGTCACTGGGCCCCAAGATGACATGCGTGTGCGTCTGCAGCTTTCGATAAGTTCACTGTTTGCTCATCAAGCTATGGTGAGGCCTCACTTCCTCCAAGCTGCGTTGATCGGAGCAGCTCTATACTTGATCATACCGATATCCTGGGTGAAGGATTCGGAGAGTTCTTGTAAGCGCGTGACAGCGTGGTGCCTTGGAGAGCAATGGCAAAGGTCTGCATCCGCGTAAGACTCAGGGCGAGCCCCTAGTTCTCTGTGGGCGTCGCGGCAGCGGAATGGAGGTTGACACTGACCAATAGCAGGTCATGCTGTCTATTCCCAGCTCTGCAATGGCCTTGAGCTGTCCTACCTTAACGAGTGGAGAAACTCGAGACACTACCCCTGCGAATAAGGAGCTGTACGAAGTAGACTTGACCTGATTCGAGCCCTGTGAGTGCACCAAAGTCAAGAGTTGAATTAATATTGTGATGTTGAGCGTCATTTCGGCTAAGTTGAAGCTGAGATTCATATGTGGCGTCTCTCAGCTGGAAAGTTCTTATTGGTCTACCGGCGGAATGTAGTTTGGATGGTCCAGCAAGGCCCAAGCGGACCTCGAGCCAGCGATGTCAACAGTCCAACTGGAGAAGGCCTCAGAGTTGATTTTGGCGAGCGACACCAGCGATTCCACAGTTCGAACGAGGTACACTAAGTAGTTCTAGACCGATACCTTACCAGCAGTGGACAATAGTCTAAGGGATGAGAAACGATTTCCGGGAGAAGAGATTGATATTTGCGGACGATGGGAGGTACCGGCTCCTCCCGCAATAATGACAGCTTGACGCCTCTGCAGCCCGCCAGCCAGCCATAGCACATGGAGAAATCTCCACCAGGTATAGTCAGAGGCCCGAGAATGTGAAATCGAAGGCATGCATCCCAACGGAGTTTCACACCGCTTCCGCTTTCCCTTCTGCATCAGCATCTAATCCTCCTACCTACCTTACTGTAACCTCACGCTGAGTAGGTGCTTGCTAGAAGAAGCTAGGCTGATATCGAGCGTTCGAGCATACTCCAGCTGAGCTAGCGTTGGTCCATCTGCACACCATGACAGATTGCAAGGCAATTTTCGGCGGCCATATTGCCATTCACTGCATCATGAGCCTTTGGCTGGCCGGGGAACGCAGCTAGTTACCGGTATTCGCCTACATGAAGGAGCCAGTAGATCAACACACAGGAGACTACATCGACCTCGAGCTCCACGGGACGCGAGCCAGACCCTCTCCTCAGCTTGAAAGCCAGCTGTGGCCTCTCTAAGCAACGGCGGGACCAAGCCATGGAAGATGGGTGAGAACACATAGGAGACTGCATCGACCTCGAATTGTACGGGACGTGAGCCAGACCGTCTCCTCAGCTTGAAAAGCCAGCTGTGGCTTCTTTCAGCAACGGCGAGACCAAACCATGGAATATGGGTGAGGATTACGGGGCGGCTAGCTGTAATGTTTTGCGGAATGGCCAGCTCGAGTGCATGCGACAAACCGGCGATAGTTATGTTTCCCTGAAGCTTCAGAAGATCTATATAGGGGCACAACCACCTCCTTCATTCTCTATCTCGTTCTCTCAGACTACCCCTCAAATCTTCTTTGACCACTCTGGCTTGGATCGATCTTTAGAAGAACTGCACATCTCAACCTTTGACTGCACGCCGCAAGAGTCCTATTGCTTCCATCTGTCGCTCTGTCGTCATGGAATCCGTACTCCCAACTTTCAGTCCCACCGCGTCATGGATGCCTTTCGCGAACATGAACGGAGGCATCCAGGCCATTGAAAAACTTATCAAGGTATTTTACTCGAGGAACGTTACTCTTGAATACCGTCCTGATAAACTACAGTCCTTGAGAGCCCAACTGGAAGCCCAGGAAGCCCAGGCTCACCAAGCGATGGAACAAGCAAACGAAGTCCGTCCCCCCCTCATAACAAAAAGCAAACCCCAAGCTCACACCCCTACAGGCCTACACCGAGCTAGGGCACGAAAAGCAAGCGGCCCTAAAAGCCTCGCAGCAAGCCCAAGCCGAGATCGTGACCCTCCAAGCCTCGCTCTCAAGCCTGCAAGCCGCCCTCGACGCCAGCAAGCAAGAAGTCGAGGAACAAACCGCCTCGCTGCAAGCCCTGACCAGCCGGCGTCAAGCCGACAAAGCCGCGGCCCAGACAGCGCAGGACAGCCTGAAAGCGGCCCTCGAGACGAGCAGGAAGGAGCTCGAGCAGCTCCGCACCTCGGTCAAGACGCTCGAGGGCCGCGTCCTGCCCACCACGCCCGGGTCGCGCGTTTGGATCACCATGATCATGTGGGGGGGCAAGTTCTTCTACGAGGAGGAGCTGTATAAGAAGTGTCGGGAGTATTGCATGAGCCGGAAGGCGGTGCCGTTCACGAATGAGTTCTTTAAGGGTGATCCTTGGGTCGGGGTTTGATAAGTTGCCTTGCTTGCATTAGGCTTGAGAGGGCTCTGTTGGTTGATCGCTGTTGCGCCGTGGGAGAGCGGGGAGAGAGAGATTGGGCCGTGCGTGTTGGGTGTGGGCGGACGCGGGAACGGGATAGGGTCGGAGACCCGAAGTTGAGGTCTACGCGTGGTGTTTCTATTTGTTGTTCGTATTTCAGCGAATGAAGCTCTTCAGCACATGTTTCGGACTCAGTTATTAGCACATCCCTTACAATATGGATATTTTGAATTGGTTTGAAGTGTTCAAAACGAGGTTTGCCAGGGCATTGAAAACACGATCTAAGATGCCTGTGGGTGTAATTGTTTCCTGATATGAGTTCGACAGAATCTCATGAGGCTTGCTTCTTATAACGAGAGCGACCCATCGCATGTAGCTGAGTGTGCTTCTTCGCAGGGGTACTTTGGTCGCAGTAGGAGGCGTTTACCTGCACTGGACTAATAGTGCATGAGAACTTACGTTCAGAGCCGGACCTGGGTATGCATGCTCTCTGTTGAAGGAGACTGAGCGTGTGCGGTAAGGACTGTATCATGCTACGCTGCCAAGAGACGATGTTTCAAAAGTGGATGAAGCTTGGTTTGATAGACTACAATATCCGAAACAGTTCTACAAGCCCAGCCTAGCACAGTGCCACGTACCTACGATATCCTCCGGCCTCACTTCTTCTCCTCGTAAGCCTCGCTGACATTCAACCCGAGCCCGTTCGCATCGAGGTATAACTTGTTCTTGCCACCAGCCTCTTGCAGAATAGTGGCAATGTTCCGAGCATTCTCGATCCGTCGAAGGTCGACATAACTCCTCGACTTCTTGATCGCGTCTCCGATAAGCTCTGCCGAGCGAGCCTCACCCTGGGCGCGGACGACCGTCGCTTGTTTCTCTTGGCGGGCTTTGTCGACGACGAAGGCGGCCCGCTGGGCTTCTTGTTGTGCGACTTGCTTCGCCTCAACCGCAGCTGTGAATTCGGGGGAGAAGGCAAGGTGCTTCCGGGTTAATTAGCAAGTTTGGTTCGTCGGTCCGCTGGAGACATACATACCGTCAAGGACACATCATCGAGCATGATATTGAACCGCGCTGCTCTCCGCGCCAGGTTTTCCCGCACGAGCCTGGCGACATTCTCTCGCTGCGTGATCAGCTGACTGGCGTTGAACTGGGCGACCACGCTCTTCAAGACCTCGTTCACGATGGATGGCAGGACTCGCTCATCGTAGTCGGTGCCGAGCGTTCGGTAGATTTGCGGAAGAGCATCGACTCGGGGTCTCGAGAGGACACGGCACGTGATGTTAACCATCTGCAGATCCTTGGTGCCGGTGAGGGAAGCCACATTGCGGGGCTTTGCGCGAACGTCGTAGGTGATGGGTGTTTCGAACCAGGGGATGTTGAAATGGGTTCCTGAAGGGGATATCAGGATTGATCATGGAGCCAGGGTAGCGGTATAGCTGACCCTCGTTGTAAATCTCCTTCTTCACACCGCCTATCCTTGTATACTTGATCGCTCGATGACCACCGTCCACTGTACGAATGAAGCTGTTAGTAAATCCTTGGTGATGGTGGAGTTCCTCGCCGGACAACGTGACTGATTTGGTCTTCGACGGCTCATTAATGGAAGACGTCCTTACCGTTAAAGAGGGCATTGTTTACAACGAATGCTCCACCGACGAGCAACAGGAGGCCAGCGGCTCCGCCAAAGACGTTGCGCGGACTGCCGCCCATACCTCGTCGCCCCTGCTGCTGGGCGGAAGCGAGTGTCTGCTGCAGCTTCGCCCATGCCTCTCTCGGATCCCGTGCCATCGTAGGAAGTGAGGTCTGGGGATGCTAGCTGTAGTCTGTCTGTATTTTGAACAACTCTTGCCGACGTTGAAGTAACAGATCTCCAGCGTCCTCACTGACGAAACTTTGGGAGCGATGCTGTTAGCTCATTTCGATGTACGGCAAACCACTGAAGCTACAGATGCACTTCGCTGAAGTGCGCCCACACGAGATCGCAAGAATTATTGTTGTCCAACAACGGAAAGTCTTTGACAATTCCACAAAAGCAAGTGCAAATCATCTTTTTCTTTGTTCATTTCTCTGCTTAACCCGAGGACAATTTAGCTGCGGAAAGCCGTTTACCATTTCGTTCTCGCTCACAAATTGGGCAACTGGGCGACCATGCCTGCAGACAAGGCCGGCCGGGTGGTTTTCATTGGGAATATCCCGTACGGTAAGATGGCCTCTGGACAACTATATATGGGAATGCTGCTGAACTGGATGCTACAGGTCTGACCGAGGAGCAAATTATACACACCTTTAGCACAGTAGGCCAAGTACTCAACTTCCGTTTGGTCTACGATCGCGACACTGGACGGCCGAAAGGATTTGGTTTCGCAGAATTCTCAGACGCAGATGCTGCGGCCTCGGCGGTACGGAACTTAAATGACTATGAGATCATGGGGCGGAAGTTGCGCGTAGACTTCTCACACGAGGGAGGGGAGGAGGACGCCGCTCCAGCTGGCTACATACCGCAACCACCTCCACCGATGAATGGAGCTTGGCAACTTCCACATCACCCTCCTCCGTCACAAGCCAGTGGACTGCCACCACTACCGCCCGGTGTCGATCTGGCGCCCAATCTCACCTGCCCCGACGCCATCTCGAGTACACTATCTACGCTCCCTCCGCCCCAGCTTCTCGATATCCTCTCCCAAATGAAAGGCTTAGTCATGAGCGATCCGGCCAAAGCCACAGAGCTTCTCAAACAAGCGCCACAGCTCTCTTATGCCATCTTCCAAGCTCTCCTCCTCATGGGCCTTGTCAATACCTCAGTCCTCGCCTCCGTCGTCGAACAAGCCTCTCAACCAGCACCACCTCCGCAAGCGACACCGCAGCCTCAAACCCCACCGCCTCAGTCCTATCTACCGCAATCACAGCCACTTTATGGGCAATACCCTTCTCTACCCGGCCCGACGCATATCGCAACACCGCCGGTCCAGACACTTCCGTATGCTCCTCCACCTGTGCAACAAGCACCGCCAGCCGCACCAATTCCTAGTCAAGAAGAGCTTTTGAAGCAAGTCCTCGCTATGACACCCCAACAGATCGATGCTCTGCCGCCGGCAGAAAGAAGTCAGATCTTAATGCTTAGGCAGCAACTCATGTCTAGAGCCGGTTATTAGCGGCGGTCGTCCAACACTGCTTGATTTCGTTGCTGTTCTACTTGTACCAGGCGAAAGGCAATAGACGGATTGAAAGATTCTACCTCTTAAGGCTCATTGTCTTGATAAACTTTAGCTGGCTTGATCTGAATGAGAGACCTTGACATCATTTATATACCCTTTCATTATCTCCCTTGACTCAGATCGAAGTTATGCAGTAGCCTGTTGCAGGGCTGCCTTGCGTGGTTTCAGATGCCTTATCAAGGTTAGGTACCTTAGGCTTCACGCTACCCCGCAATTAACCTTTCCAAAATCAGCAAGCCTCGGCCTCCGAACTGCATCTCTGGGGAACACTGGTCTGCACTGTTGATCGGCTTCTCATATATCTAATTCTCAGCTGACTCGTGAGGTTTGGATCTTCAGCTGTCGAAATGCCGATCAGGAACAGCTGGTTGCCGCGGGAAGGCGAGTTCCTCTAGTAAGCCTTACTAAGGCCTAGTAATAACATGCCTCTAGGCTTCACTGCCGACGTTGTCGGTCGTGCAACGGCAAAGACTGCGCTTAACCCCGCAGTCACAATTCCGTTGTTGCTATTCCTACGCTATACCTACAGAGGTCAATTCTATGCCAGAGGCCAGGACACGGCCATCAGACGCTTGAAGCTGCTCATATATATCGGGCTTGCGCGATGGTTCAACGGTATAGTGAATCGAGGGGTTTTGGACAGTTGGCAAAGCGATACGTACGACTGGAAGAGGGAGATAGTGGTTGTCACTGGAGGTAGCGATGGCATTGGAAAGAAAACAGTCATGCTGTTGGCGGAGAAGGGGATCAAGGTTGTGGTGCTGGATGTGCAGCCGTTGACTTTCGAAGACAGTAGGTCCTGTTGATCCTGAGAACAATCCGGTAGCTTGGACTAACATGGGAGAAAGCGACCTCGAACGTTGTCTACTATAAGTGCGACATCACTTCCCCGAAAGCCGTTGCAGCCGCGGCAGCTGAGATTCGCTCGACTGTCGGACATCCTACGGTCCTGATCAACAATGCTGGAGCCGCGCGGGGAAAGACCATCCTCGATTCCACGGAGGGAGACGTCCGCTTGACATTTGACGTCAACACGCTATCGCACTACTGGCTGGCGAAAGAATTCCTCCCCCATATGGTCAGTCAAAACCACGGTATGGTCGTCACCGTCGCTTCATTGGCAGCCTACGTCACGGCACCACAGATGGTCGACTATGCGGCGTCCAAAGCTGCAGCACTCACGTTCCACGAAGGTCTAGCGGCAGAGCTGAAGACGCGGTATAACGCCCCGAAGGTACGCACGGTGGTCATCACCCAAGGCTTCACCAAGACGCCGCTATTCACGGGTTATGAGAACGACTCCAAGTTCCTGATGCCGACGCTCGAGGCCGACACCGTGGCGGAGGCGATCGTGAAGAAGGTGCTCGCGGGTACGAGCGGACAGGTCGTGTTGCCCGGTGCTGCGAATTTCATGGCTGTCGTGATTAGGTCGTGGCCTTTTTGGTTGCAGACGAGGGTGAGGAATGACTTGGAGAAGACCATGAGGACTTGGCATGGGAGGCAGGTCGTCGATCCAGAGAAGAGGTATGAACAGGTGACCAAGTCTGATGGTGAAAATGGGGATAGCGGTGTTAGTGATCAGTAAGGACTGGAAACCCAAGGAGTTGTACAGTAACCTCGCAACGTCGTGTGATAGGGCTTGAGCTGACATTGACAATCACATCCTCGTGCTCATCAGGGATAAGACCTTTGCTGCCTCTCCGCATTGATAGAGGCCAACAAAGGTTGAAAGTGGGAACGAAAACACGACAGGTGAGCTTCCGTAAACGATTGCGCCACCCAAAGGCCAAATCCTGCCCTTATTCGTACCCATGGACGATCCCAACCAGCGAAGCCAATGTTACCCGCAAAAACATACATCTGGGGACAGTCAGAGGCCTCAAATATCGTTGTCGAGTGTCAGTTCTTTGTATCAAACCACAACGTCTGTCTGCACATGAATCATCAGGACACTCTCAGCTCGGAAAGGCTGATGAAATTAGTTCAAAGGTACACAGTAAGGTAGCTTGACTCAAAGTTGTGTACAACCTGATACTACCCAATCCTTCCGTTGGCTTGATGTTAGAGTAAGCCATAACCGATGATATAACTGGAGTAGTTCCGAGAGCACTTCAATTCAGACAAAACCGCATGCTGCTTTGCATTCATCCGACCATGTTATGGTCACTGAGGGCCAAGTATAACCCTTTCACAGCATGCTTGCGGAATAAGAGTGAAGAAAAGTGCATTGGGGTTCAGGCAAAGATGAAGAAAAGGGTCGGAGAATTCTAGATTTCAGGAGGTTCTGAGTACCCAAGAGGCCGAAAAAGCGGCTCTTTCAGCAGGAGAAAACATAAGTGATAGAGAGAGAAATCGTCAAAGGGCACTGTTCCTTCTTCCGGCGTGGTTCATTAGAGGTGTCGGAGAAGGAGCCCTGATACTTGGTTATAGAGGAGGTCCTAGGTAGAACTTCACTCCAGGCTAAGGGTTGATTAAGGTAGCGCCTAAGGGCTACCTACCTTAGGGGAAGCCGCCGGTTCTAAGAAATCATGCTGATGTAATGTTATATGAATGTTACTATTAATAACATGCCCTTATGATGCTAGATTAGTAATACAATATCAATGAAAATTTAAAATAAACATGTGTCATTTCAAAAATAAATGTCACTGTCATCTCAAGCTCATAGACAACATGATAATCACAGTATGTTGCTTTAAAGATGTGTTAAATAGTCAATGACATGTTAATTAACAAAGATATATCAGTATTTAAGCATGTTCTAACAGAAAGCTTTGTTTTTAATATGTTGTTGAAAGAAAGAATTTCTTTTCAATATGTTGCTGACAGAATGCTTCATATTCAGAATGTTCTTAATAGAAAGCTTTATTTTCAGTATGTTATTAAGAAGAAGAGTTTCTTTCTAATATGTTGCTGATAGAGAGATCTCTTTTTTAATATATCTTTAACAGAAAGCTTCTTCTTTAATATGTTGCTGATAGAGAGAGTTCTTTATCAATATATTAACAGCACAGAGATTTCTTTCTGATATGTTGCTGACAGAGAAGCTTTGTTTTCAGTATGTCATTAATATAAAGACTTTTTTTCAGCATGTTATTGACATAATGCTGTCTTTTAAGATGTTGCTGACAGAGAAGCTTTGTTTTCAGTATGTCATTAATATGAAGACTTTTTTTCAGTATGTCATTGACACAAATTTACACAATGCTGTCTTTTAAGATGTTGTTGACAGAAAGACATGTTTCATTTTAATAATATTTTGCTTTATAACATACTTTCAACATGACATGCTTCTCTGTCATGTTGTAGTGATGACATCAATAACAAGAATAAAGTAACTATTAGGCTTTTTTAAAGCTGATTTTTCACTTATTTTGCATGCCTTGTTAGCTGTGAACAACCATAGTGACAGGAACTTTAAGAATTTGAACAAAACTTCAGCTGTGTGCATTAAGCTTGAAAGTGATTCAATTTTTATGATTTTAGGCTCATTTTGTAGAGAATTGTGAGGGGTTTCTAATGATGTAAAAATTACCAAAATTACCCAACAAACAATGAAAATTACACAATATTACAAGTTGAGTCAGGCCTCAATGTTGAGCTTAACAAGTCAGGTCAGATTTTGAAAGTTGGGCCTGACCTGACTTGATGGCCACTCTAGACAAGAATGTAAAGAAACAGTATTTAAAGAATGATAAGAGATTCATTGTTATATAATAAAGAAGATGATGCTTTAGTCAGCTTATATATACAGTAAGTTATTTGCAATATTAAAGTAAATGAATATCTTTTGTCATGAAGTCATCAGCAGTTAACAGCATCATGCACAGTAGATATTAATATTTAAGATAATAGAAAAGAATAAATACAGTAATTTAATAAATGATGCACAGAAGAAGCAATGAAAGAACAGTAAGTAATGAAAGAATAATTGATATTAATAGCTTTATTATTTAAGAGATGACTTTCTCTTAAGAAAGATATAATTCTCATTATTATTAAAGTCAATAATAATATTAATGTTTCTTTTTCTTTTTTACTTCTTTCTCAGCTTTCAGACAAAGTTTATTCTGTTAATATTTTTAAATTGCTGAGAGTTAGTCATTGTATTAAATCATAAAAGAAGTTTATTGTTGCAATGTGAAGAATCTTATTTAATAAAGTAAAAGACTTTGCTGATTCATGTGACTGCATAAAAGACTTAGATGATAGTCAGCTCATAAAAAAGACTTAGATAGTCTTAATGTCAACACTAACTCTTTTGTCTTTAGTAAACATGTTGCTGTCATCAAAATTATAGTGTGTTTCAATCTTGCTGTCATTGTCATCACCACTCATTTCTACACAATTTTACCTTACTGTCATCAACATTACAATTTTCACTTGTTGAAGCTGTATTTCCTGATTAATAGGCTCTGTGCAGAGTCATAGACAGTGATGATGTAAGAGATAATATGAGTGATAGTGACATGAGCAATAGTAACAATTTTAATAACAGCAATGATGTAAGCAACAGTGAACATGAGCAATAGTGATGAGAGTGACAGCACAGAGCCTGAAAGATTGTTTATTTAAGTCTTTTTTATGAGCTAACTATCATCTAAGTCTTTTATGCAGTCACATAAATTAGCAAAGTCTTTTACTCTATTTAATATTATTACATTAACATTGATTTCTTAGTCATTCTTAAGCTTTACTTTCATTGCAAAGTTGACATAAATAGCTGTATCAGTTAACTTAAATAAATACTGTATCATAAAAAGAAAACTCACTCTGTATATATCAGTCTGCATGCATACTGCTTTACTTCAGATCAATTTAGCTGCAGATAAAATTGAAAATATATTTAATGTTGTTGATTAAGTAGTTCTCAGCAAAAAAGATAATCAGAGTTATTAACTCATTAAATTAATAAATAACATAAGCTATCTTTAACATTAAAGTGTTCTTAACATGTTACTTTTACTGCAATTAGTTTAAGTAAACTGAGAAGATAACAAGACTTATACTTATATTCTTAACTGTATAAGACTTTTAATTTTTAATATTTATTTAAATCTTCTTCTTTATCAAAACATGCTCTCAGTCCTCTGCAGCATGAGTAGAAGTTTTTTTTATAATGAGTATATTTATTTTATTGCTGTTGAAAAATAGAAGAAATAAAAATTATATTTAATATTTTAACTTCTAAAACTGAAGCTTCATAACATTAATAAACTCTGTTACATTCTTTTTATATCTCATTTAAAGCTCTGAGAACATCAGCTTTAATTAATGATTATTGATTTAAGATAAGCAATCATTTAATAAAGAGTAATGTGAATTCTTAGACTGATTAAAGCAATGCAGTAAGCTTTATTAATGAGAATTATGCTGAGAATTCTTTTATGATAAAAAATACAGTGACTTCTTTCTGAAAAGTCTTTGCAAGAAGAAATGCAGCATCTTATATTAAGAATTCTTTTGTACAGAGAGAGATAATAACTTTTATTAAAAAATAATTTATTAAACATCAGCATTCTTTTATAAATGCTGCTACTACTGATGAGACTTAAGTTCTAATTTAAGATGCTAAGTATTAAGATTTAATTTAGAGCTTTTATTATATTTCTTTTTCTGCTTTCTTTTCTTTAATGAGACATAGTAGATTGTAGATTGATGTACAGTATATATATTATTAATTAAGTTAACTTAAATCTGTTTTTTAACTGACTCATTTCTATCATTAAAGAAATCATTAATTGTAAATTGAGACTGCTGATTTTTCTGATAAATCATTGATTAACAATTGCAAAAAAACAAAAAAATTAAACTTCAATCTTTATTGATGTTGATTAAAACTTTTGTTTAAATTTATTTAAAAACAATATTTATATACTTTTCTTACTTATTCTAACTGAGATTGTTCTGACTAATACAGATTTGCTTATTTTATTATGTTGTTGTTCTTTAATTCTGATTACATACATACTGTAATCAGACAATGTAGATAATGATAATATTACTGTTAATAAAATAAAATGACAGATTCTGCAGCAATAAAGATGTGCAGAGTAAATGTTAATGTTATGTTAATATAGTAATGTAGTTGATGAGAGTGACTGAAAGTAAAAAGTGAAGTGAAAAGAAACAGAAGTTATGTATATGCATTGTTGTTAAACTTAAGATTATAATTTTAATATTGCAAGTTTTTTTAACAGAACAATACTTCTTTAATGTCATTTAACTTTCAGTCATCAGAGAAGATTAATAGACATATTTTAGATATTAAAAGACATTTAGAAGAGAATAAATAAGAATATAGAGAAGTTAAATTTAAAAGTGTTACATTATTTTAAATTCTCAAATTCTTATTTATGAATTTTCATTCAAATTGCTGATCTAATAGTTTAAAAGATAGATAAAGAACTTAAACTTTAATATTCTTGAATGTAAAATGAGCTAAAATATATACATTAATAGAATTAAGATTTCTTTTTATGATCTGTTGTCTTCAGTTTAGCTATTCTCTCTTAATACTCTTTCAACTTTATGAATTACAATCTCAGAACATAAGATTTCAGCAGTATACTTTCTTAAATAACAGATACTGATGAAGAGTTTGACAGTGACATAGCATAAAGATTTGAACAATTTCTTATTAAAGAATGATTATAATAAAATTTAAAATTATATAATTGTGCTAATAATATGATTTTCTTCTCTATAGATTTTTAGTATTACACATTAACTTCAGCTTCAATTAATTATATTCTCATAGCTCTGTTCTGCTTCTTAAAAAACTACTTCTCAGAAGAAAGATATAACTATTGTTACACTTAAACTTTTATTACTTTACATTCTGTTCTCTTAATCTATTTTTAACATCTCATCAACTTCTTTTCACTCTCTCTTAATCTCTTCTCAGCTAACATCAATCAAACTATATTCAATACATTTAACTCTGTCACTTCTATCTTAACATACTCAATCTAATTTTGTCTCATTTAAAAATTCTGAATTGCAAAACACAATCTTTTAAAAGAATGCAAAAGACATTGTACAACTAAAGTCACAAGCTGCATCTCTTGTATCATTTAATCATCATTAGTTTTCAAAATGATGTGCAATCTGTGTAGATAGTAAGAATATGAGATGCAAGAAATTAAAAAAAAGAATAAACTCAACATTTAATGACTCATTAAAGTGATGAAAGAAAGCACAATAACTATTTTATATTTAAAAACAATAATTTTCATCTTTAGACTCTGAGATTCTCAGAGTATTTAATGACAACAAATTAAAACTGAAATTGAAACTAAAACTAAAATCTATTAAAGATGTCATTAATATTTTAAATAGACTTCTTGCAATGACAGAGAGTGTAGTGAATATGATATTAAATGATGATAATTGTTAAATATATAACTCACAATAGCTTTGCTATTAGTGTGATGCTCACTTTTAACAGGTTATGAGCTCAAGTTAATGTAATGATGTTGAATATGTGTTGACTGCCTTATCTGCATAAGCTTAAGGTTATGAGTTTAAACTATATTGTATATGCATTCTTTCTGCTTATAAGAAGCTGAGTAAGTGACATATGAGTGTGCTGGCTGATCATGAGTTAGGGAAAGTGTTAGATATATAACTCATAATAGCTTTGCTATTAGTGTGGTGCTCACTTTTGACAATAATGAATATAAAAATATTAAGATATTGCAACAAAAGTTCTTTTTAACAGAAAATTCAATTTTAAAAGAAGAAGCAGTATACAACATTGATTTAATGCTGAAGAATGAAGTGAAAGCAGAAGCAAAAGTAAAAGTAAAAATAAAAATAAAAATAAAGATAAAAGCAATAAAAGAGAACATTTCTCTGACTTTTTTACTGAACAGCATGACATCTTCATTATAAAGAATCTTTAACAGTACTGAAGAGAACTTATTAAAGATAATACTGCATCATAGATTGTTATTATTACTGAATGACTTTACAATGATCTTAAGACTATAATTAAAGAATATAAAAATCAATTAATAAGTATATTAAAGCTTATTAAAGATTCTAAATCTATATAAGAATATATTATAGCTTAAGAATCTGTTTTAATTCTACATTATTGTTAAGTAGAATATACAACAGTAGCTTTTTCTCTTCTTTATATATTGAAAGAAGCTCAGTTTGATTTTAATGAAGTTGCTGATAAAGCATTTACAGAAGAAATATAATCTTAACAGTGTTTCTTAAGAATAAATATATTTCTTTAATTCAGTCATTCTTTTTTTCATCATTCTTTTCTTTTTAAATTTCTGTTTCAATCTTCATTTCAGAATGACAAAATATATTAATGTTATGATGCTGACATCTTTCTTCTTTTCACTACACTAATTCATCATTATGATCTTTTCTCATCATAATGATCTTTCATCATTTCTTTTCATTTAGATATTTGTTCTTACTTTATTCATTATTATGAGAAATTGCTTCTGTCTATCTATTCTTATGATGTAATAGTCAGATAACTATATAGCTAAGACTTCTCACTTACTTAATAAGACAGCTTTTTATTTCTTAACTTTATTTAACAGTAACAATTTAATAGCATTAATTGTGTTTCATCAAAACAATTATTAATTATTCATTAAGATTCTAGCTTACTAAACTGTCAGTTCTACAGCTTAACTTCTGTGCTGTATTAAATAATAATGAGATCAATAAATTAAATCATTAAGAAATCTCATTATCTTACTATCATGTCACATCATTCTTTTATCTCATAACTTCATCTTATAGTCAAAACACTTCTCAACTCATTAAGCTAACAAAGATCTTCAACAAATTCTCTTTATCTAATCTATTAAGACTATCTAATTGTACAGTAACTTTAGCTTATTAACTTAAAGAGTATAAATTGATGAATCTTAACTTTATTTCATTCATACTTAATGATGTTGTCATTCTTATTCACAAAGTTACAACTCTATACAAACAGTCAAGTATTCAAGAAATTTAAGTCACTTTCTTAATGTCTTCTAACATATTCTTTTTTGCTTAAATACATAACTGAACTCTATTCAATTTAATACTACAGATCTTTAGTCAGAATACAGTAATATTATATATAGATTCATTCTTTCTTTAATGAGTAGCTAAAATAGTCAGTCAGCAGTTAGAAATTGACAGTATATTTAATTTAGACTTATTAAATCTCTTTATGATTAGATAAAGACTATGATATTTCATCATTACTTTATTGAAAATTAATCTGAATATCTTAAAACATTTTATCACATTGTAAGCATCTTAAGTCATTGAGTCTGAGTTTAGCTTCAACATTACTGAAAACATTCTTTGAAATTTATTACAAAGCATGATAAACAATGATTAAAATGTTAATTTACAAAACAATAATGACAATATATCTTCTCTGACTAATATAAACTCTACTGTTTAAGCATAGATTCTGCAGATCATCACTGTGTTAATTGCTTAATCATAAAAATAAGATATCTCATAATAAAGTATATTTAAATCATTTAATTCATCTGACTCTTCTAACTTTCACAGAGATGATGTCAACAGCAATGATAACTTTTATGAAGATAACTTAACTTAAAAGTCAGTCAATATTGACTTATTTTATTTAAACTTGCTTAAGAAGTAAGAAGATGACAATATTGTTAATAAGAATAACAAGAATTATTATTAAAATGTCTATGTCTTCATCAGTTAAGTCAGAGTGACAACTATTACTTAAGACATTAGGCAAATATGTTAAAATCTTAATGCTAATTTATGTAAAGAAGTAAAACTGTAATGAAATAGTTAGCTATTAAAGATCATTCATCTTGAATTAGTAGCTCACTTTAACAGTATTGAAGAATGATGCAAAACACTAAAGAAACACTTTAAAGTATTGCTCAGTAAAGCTTAAAATAAGTTTAACTTGATTAGATACATCATTGAAGACATTAGAAATTGCTGTAACTTAATAAAATATATTATTATTTTTATGACTGTCATTAAAAGCTATAATTAAAATGAATTAGAATTTAGTCTAATAATTTAAATATAAATACATATCAATATATCTCTCTGACAAAACATCAATGAATTTAAGAATGAAATATTTGTTAAAGATTTCATCAATATTTTTTTAAATTAAATAGACAAATTAATATAATAGCTATTTGTGCAATTCTTAATTTGATAAATTTGTTCAACAGAATCAGCAAGATCAGTATGATTGTAATAACTATGATTAAGATAATTATAATTATTAATCTTTCTTTTACTCATCATATTCACTGTTAAGATATAACAATTTCTCATATTCACTTAGATCACAATGACAGTCTAATAATCAGTTATAATAGTTTTAACTCTATTCATAAGATGCTTTGTTAAACACTTAATTAAGCTTTAAGACATCTCTTTAAATTATTTTTAAAAATAAAAGATCATCATTTAAGATAAATATATCAGATCAGAGATTTAAAAATCAGATTAAAAAACTATTTAACTGTTTAAATAGAGGCAATAAGTTCTTATGATGAGATAATTGTGATGAATACAGTAACTGAGTATACTTTATTTAAAAAGTAAATTCTTTTAAGAATGAATCTTCTATTAATGATCAGACTGACTATCAAAAATTTAAGAATTGTTAAGAAGTGATGTTCTAGCTGCTTCTATAAAGTGAGATAGAACTAGCATCAAAGACTGAGTAAAGACTCTATTTACATTGACTACAGTCAACATTCTTATTACTTCTTCTGTAACTCTCTCAATCAAGATGTACTCATAGACAACATGATTTAGAGGTTTCACTAGACAGCATAGTATAGCATGAATATTCATTTCTTTCAATAGATTATGAGCCTAAATTAGCAAGAAGCTTCTCAGAGAAAGTGTATACTTCTAGTGTGACAGCAGCTAAGTATGTTGACTTTTAAGATTCATAAAAGATTTGTGATAAATCTGGCTCTAGCAGAATCAGCACACTGATGACAGCTAAGTATGTTAATTTTTGAGATTTATAGTCAATCTAACTTCAGCAGTATTACTAACTATTGAGGTTCATGATAAATCTGGCTTTAGCAGAATCAGCATACTGATGACAGCTGTGTACATCAACTATTAAGATTTATGATCAATTCAGCTTTAACAGTATCACTAACTATTGAGATTTGTGATAAATCTGACTTTAGCAGAATCAGCATTCTGCAGTAGTTGAGTATGTTTGACTTAAAAGATTTACAGAGAATTGATTTCAGCAAAAATCAGCATTTATAGTTACTCAGAGAGCACTGTTCTTTGACAGCTTAGTATGAGTTATTAAGATAAATAAGCACTATCATTTTACAGAATAAAAGACATAAAAGCTTTCTATTTGTTTTACTTATATTATCTTCAATGCATACATCATTATTTTACTTTATTCACTTCTTATACTACATGTTAACTATCATCATCATGAACTTCAATGACTTCTTTACAAAGCAATGACTCATTTCAATTCTCACTTGCAAGAACTGCAATCAATGATTTACTCTTATGAGAAAACAATTGATAAAAAAAGATCTATGAAATGTTATTAAAGTCTTAGCAGTCAACATACTGATCAGTGAATTCTCAGATTCATTTTCTCTCAGCAGTCTTAGCTTTAAAAATCAGAAAACTGATGTAAAGATTTTATATTGACTTATTATCTGCATAAATACAGATAATTAAGAATATCTGATGAACAAAATTAACATAAAGAATGTTTAAAATATGTTAAAGTTTAAGTACAAAGAGAAGCTGCAGATAACTGAGAGACAATATTTAATGAAGTTTGTTGAGTACAGAATGTCAGAGAATGTGTTCATTAAAGAAGTATAAACTTATCTGAGCAAACTTAACAGAAAGATTGCTGCAACTCAGTCTGATATGATTGAGTTGTTCAAATTAGAATAATGATTTTAGATACTGCTTTAAGCACTATCAGTTAAGTACATTGTGATCTGTGATGTCATTGATGCTCAGAACAATTCAGATGTTAAAAGAGATCTATAAAAGCTTCAGAAGAAAGAGATACAGCTTAAGACTGATGAGACTGTCATTGTCTTGTGAATAGATAAACAGAAAGAAGATCAACATTTAATGAATTAGAACTGCAGTTTATTGAATCATTACATAGCTAATATTAAGTAATATTATTGCAGATCATTCAGCTCAGACAGTGATCATTCTTCTTGTTACTTTATTAAGTGCTTTCTTTGCAACAGTTTTCACTTTCTTAAAGATTGTGAATTTTTTTCTGACATCAAGCAAGATACTTAAAAGAAGACAAGCAGATTGACTGCAGTCAAGCTGTACAGATTGACTGCAGTTAAGTTGTATTAGAAGTTAATCTATAAAGAAAAAGAAAAGAGATATAAAATCTTTAATGTAAAAGTCAGTGACAGTGATGACAATGACTTCTTCTCTGAATCTAAAGAGAAAGAGAAAGTTAACAATGAAATTGCTGCTCTGTTCAAGAAGACTGTCAGTAAGATGCTTAAATCTAAATAAGTTACAGACTCTGAATTCTTCTTATACATAACTGATCAACTTTAACTCTTCAGTGACTCTCTTATATGAATGAGATGTTGATGAATTAGAGTTAAGAAGAGACATTTATACTCTCATTATTGTGAAGTAATTATTATGCAAGTCAGGTCAGAAAATTCTGTAAGACTGAGTTCAACACTTTATGTGTCTAAACTTGAGATCAATCTTCTGTCAGAAAAGTGAATGTGCAAAATGAGACTGTATGAAAGCTTTAATCAACACTGTCTTTAAATGTGTGATAAGCATGACAAGACTATAATAGAAGTATTAAAGTGAGATGAAGTCTATATAGTTAAGTACATTGCAAAGAGTCTTAATGAATTTGCTCTGATATCTACAGTGTACATGTCACATTCAGAGGCTGCCTTTCCTGCTGCTGCTTTAGATGTAAGCTTACATATTTAGACTCATGAGCATGATCTTATGACTGACTTCTTAGATGTTGACACTGCATCATTAAATGAAAAGATCAAGACTTACAGACTTTAACACTGATAATTTGCTCATCTTGATTCTGTAAAGTTGTGTGATCTTTACAAGATGACAATTCTTAAAAAGTCAATTCTCATTGTTGAGAACAATGAGAACATGTGTAAGATTTGTGCCCTGATCAAGTTCATCAACAAGTAAGGCCACACTGTAAGCAAAAGAAAGGCTAACATTCTTGTTTTTATCTTTATTGACATATGTAATTCATTATTTTTGTCATTTAATGAATATCAGTACTTTCTGAAGATAGTAGATAATTATTTCTGAAAGATGTAAATGATATTGCTGAAGCAACATGATGAGATCTCACAGACACTGCAAGAATGATGACTGAAGACTGAACTTCAAACTGATGCAAAGATTCTTGCTGTATAAAGTGACAATAGAACAGAGTTAAAGTTCACTTTAAATGACTGATGCAAGTCTCTTAACATTACATCACAATACATGATGCTCTACATGTCAATTCAGAATGACATTGCTGAAAGAGTCATCTGAATCACTGAGAACTCAGTGTATGCTATGATCAAAGAAACACAACTGTCAATAGAGTTCTGAGTGCAGACAGCATAGACAGATATTTATCTTCACAATTAAACAGCAACTGATCTCTTAATTAATGATAAGCAGATGACTTTTAAGAAAGCTTTCATCAATGTGAAGTCATTCATTAATTATATCTGTATATAAAGATGCAAGTACTACAGCTACATTGATCTCAAGTTACTATCTGAAGGCAGATGCAACAAGTTTATGAATTAAGAATAAGTGAGAGTCTTTATAAACTATGTTGAGAAAATCACAAAGCAGTATCAGCTCTGAGCTTTAGATCTTAAGTGCATCATTAAGAATCATGCTGTAAAGTTTGCTGAAAGCAAGAAGAAAGGCACTGTTGATCTTAGACTGCAACAATAGACATTAAATGTTCTTTTGAATAGAAGATCTGTTGAATGTTTATAAAAGAAGTCAATCATTGTAAAGATCACAGCTTCAGATCAGATACTTATAACTTAGAACAGTAAGATGCAGTCTGACTTGATCATAATTAAGATTGACAAGTCTTAAGATAAACAACATAAGATTAAGTTGACTGCAGTTAATCTAGACAAGTCATTAGATAAGAAGATCAACACTAATTAAGTTAAGACAGTGACACTTAAAGAAGTCAGAATCTTTCTGTGTGTTGAGATTCTGAAATGAAAGAGAAACAATGATGATGATGATGATTAAGATATAAATGAATTCTTAATTAAAATATTAAGAGTTATGCTGACACTTATGATGTTCTCTGCAGACAAAGAAGACTCTGTGATCAGATCTGACATTCTGATGTCTGTCATCTATGCTGAAGCAGTGAAAGACTTAATCTGAGAAGAAATGTAAAAGAACATCATTCATGCAGAGCTGACAGCCTTGACAGTAAATGAAACATAAAAAGAGATTGTGTCATTAAGAAGAGTCAACATTATGATCAGTAAATGAGTCTTTAAACTCAAGCTGAACATCAACAGATTCTTGAATAAGCTTAAGGCAAGATTTGTGACAAGAGGCTTCTCATAGACATATAATGTTAATTATAAGAATATCTTTACTCTTACTATCAAGTTTAACATTCTGTAAGTCTTTCTGACTATTGTTGCACTTAAGAATCTAAAGTGCCATTAAGTGAATGTTAATAATGTCTTTATGAAATTCTTTCTGAAGAAAACAATCTATATAACATTTTCTTCTGAAATCAATGTTGCATCTGATTGTGTTCTGTGCATACTGCACAGCCTTTATGATCTTAAGCAAGCTGCATAAAACTGACATGAATGATGTGTTACTGAACTGCTCAAATTAAATTTTCATTAAAGCAAAACTGATCTCTGTCTTCTTCTTCACAGCATCAAAAGAATTATGCTGCTTCTTTATGTAAATGATATTGTTGTAACTTCAACAAATCTGTTACACATTCTCTGGTTTAAGCAAGCTCTTGTGAGTGTGTTCAAAGTTAAGAACTTAAGAAAGACACAGAAAATTCTTGACATTTAAGTCATATATAATCACAAAATGAGGACTCTGTGCCTGAACCAGACTCACTATGTGAACAAGATACTAAAGAATCTTCACATATGATCTGATAAGCACAGAGTCATCAGCATTTTATTTAATAAATATAATATTCTTTGTTCTGCTGACTTAACTGATCAAAGAATAGATTAAAGACAGTATCAATAGGCAATTAAAAGCTTAATGTATGCAGCAATTTATACTTAATTAGACATTATCTTCACACTAAATTGACTAAGTCAATATCTCAGTGATTCTGTGAAGCATTATGAATACACACTTAAGAGACTACTGCAATATGTAAGATCAATCATCAATCTTGACATCATATACAGCTTTAGTGAAAGTCAAGCAATGCTTAAATACTCTGACTCTGACTATGCTTTGAACAAGCAAAATCAAAAATTAATTCTAGAATGCATCTACATGCTTAAAGATGAATCAGTGTTGTGAACAAGTCAAAAGTAGAAGTTCATTGTTATCTTGATTACTGAGATTGAATATATGATCATGTCAATGTGTATGAAGACTGAGATCTGACTTGAACAGATATTAAAAGACATAAACATAAGCAAATATCTTGAAGTCAACTCACACTGTGTGAGCATTCAAGAGAATGAAGCTCATTGAGCATCTTTACTTATTCAGCTCAGAGAAGACAATCAAGCTGTCTTGATCTTGATCAAGAATGCACATGTACATGAGTAATTAAAGTACATTGATGTCTTCTATTATAACATCTGCAATCTGCATAAGTGCAATCAGATTCAGATAAACTTTGTGTTCAGTCAAGAGATGATTGCTAACAGACTTATTAAGTCTCTGCTTAAACAGATCTTTAAGTGATTCATTGAATTTATGAGATTCACTATTAATGATTAGTTAAACTCTTAAATGATTTGTTGAACTCTTAATGATGCATTTAGTTATCTGATGTTTGCTGTCAGTGAGAGTCAATAGATGCAGCCTTACTGAGTGAAAGTGTTGAGAAGTGATGTTCTAGCTGCTTCTATGAAGCAGAATAAAATTAGTGTCAGAGACTGAATAAAGACTCTATTCACATTAATTGCAGTCAACATTCTTATTACTTCTTCTGTAACTCTCTTGACCAAGATGTACCCATAGGCAACATAATTTAAGGATTTCACTAGATAACATAGTATAGCATGAGTATTCATTCCTTTCAATAAGAATGTCTATTATAATAATACATATTAGAAAGTCAATATATTTAATATTTAGAAAGAAGAAAAGATCTATGAGTTAGATTAAAAGTAAGAATTGAAGAACAAAAAGAATAAAGAAGAAGCTGTAAACATAAGTTATGTAATTGAAATACAAAATAACTATTATAGCTGCTGTAAAATCTTTCTGTTCAACAATAAATTGCATAAGCATGTGCACAATGAGTACAACAGTGAAAAATTGATCAAACAGAAGCTCAATAAGACAATTTAAAAGATAAAATAAAATAATCATTAAGTTAAGTTAAGCTCAACTTTCAAAACCTAACCTGACTCATTGAGCTCAACATTGAGACTTAACTCAACTTATAATATTATGTAATTTTCATTGTTTGTTGAGTAATTTTAATAATTTTTACATCATTAGAAACCTCTCACAATTCTCTACAAAATGAGTCTAAAATCATAAAAATCAGATCACTTTCAAGCTTAATGCATACAGCTAAAGTTTTGTTCAAATTCTTAAGTTTCTGTCACTATGATTGTTCATGACTAACAAGGCATGCAAAATAAGCAAAAAATCAACTTTAAAAAAGCCTGACAGCTAGTCTAAGATAAAACTTGTTAAATTACTAAGATCTACACTGATTAGATCTATAGCTAGCTCATCTTTTTATGTATTTATCAGTTATGATTTTCAGAGCTGAAGATACATTACTGTTTTAGCAAAATTAACATTTACAACAAAAGAAAAGTCAATCTATCTTAATACAGACTGCATTATGAGTTTAATTAACAAAAGCTTTCTAAAGAAACAGATTTTAGATATTTTAATTAAATAAATCTCATCACTTATTGTGATTTAAGAATTAAGAACTGAAATTCATCATTATAATGAATATATTATTCTGATCATTTATCTGTTTAACAATAATGACTGATTAGCAATAATCATTAAAGAGATTCATATTGTTAATAATTTGAAGATTAAGATGCTTATAGACATTGATATTCTTGTTTTAAGTAGAAAAGCAATTGTAAATAGTTATAATGACATTAAACTATCATTAACAGTTCTTATATAGTTAATTGATTCAGTGCAAAAAATCATAATGATTCATAAAAATGTAATTATACAGCTTAGAAGTCATACAAATGTACTAATAATCAAGACTGCTCTATCTTAAAATTGTGATTTTCTGTTTAAATTAGATTGTCATACAGAGAACACAGCAATATATATTTACATTATTAATTATACTTTATTGACAGTATAAGTATAAAATGACTCAGATGTGTCTCTTATCATTTAATAAAAAATCTGTCTTAATCATGTTGTGAAATATGAAGCTAACAGATATTATCTAGTCAATTTGTAGAATTTGAAACTTGCAGTCTTCACAATTAAAATATAAATAAATTGAATTAAAATGTGTTTTTAAAGTCTGTTAATTACAGTAATAACATTTCATTTAAGAATAATGATTAGCTCTGAGAGAAAGATCATACATAAAGTAATGATTTATGAGTTTAATATTGTAGCAATTTAAATTGTAATGATTATGCATTCATATTCTCATTTTTAAACAGATTAAAATAACTTAATAAAGATTCTGAAGAAAGAATGAATGAATATTCTGCTCATTAATAATTGAAAGACTCAGTATAAGTTAAAACAAATATGTGTATACTCAGTTAAGTAAAAGAACTGTGAAGTAATTAATATGATGTTTAATAAGTTACAGACACAAGACTGCTTAAAGTGAACTATAAGCTTTATTTCTTTTATCTATTTCTGTTTTATGATATGAAAAAATTTACTGAATGAGATCTGAAAAGATAGAGTAGTGGTTGATATCTGAGTACTTAATAAAATCATTATGCTGAATATTTATTCAATATCTAATCAGACTAACATTTTAACTGCAGTTTAAGAAATTAAATACATTTTTACAGTTAACTGCAGCTTCTTCTTCTATCAGTAAAGAATAAAATAAATATATCAGTATTATTTGATTGTTGTTTTACATTAAGGTCAGAAAATCTTCAAGATTGTAGTTATAAGATATTAAAACTCATTAATATATATTTAATAAATGATTGATAGAATTCTACAACAACAGAGATCATACATCAGAATTTATATTGATAATATTGTTATTTTCTTCAATATGTTAAAAGAGCACTTGAATCATCTTTATAACATATTTAACATATTAAATAAAATGAAAATCTATCTTTCATTAAAGAAGTTCTATTTAGCATATCTATTCATTTAGCTATTAAGTCAATGAATAAATGTTTTAAGTCTTGCAACTTTAAAAGACAAATTGATTACAATATTTAAAATTAAATTCTCTTTAAGTTTAAGTTAGTTAGAAAAGTATCTTCATTTAATTAATTATTTGCAACAATATATTTTACATTACACAGCTATCATCAAGTCACTTTAACAGCAAAAAATCTTTTTAAATTAAGGTTTTCAAGTAAAAGAGACAAAAGAAAATGCTAAAAAGTAAATAATTATAGTGATGATAAAAGTTTGCAAACTTTAAAAATATTTGTATTTCACAATAGCTTCTAAATATTGATTATTTCTTTATGATTTTGACTCATTGTTGATTCATCAAAACATCAATAGTAAAGATGATAAACTTAAGAAATTTCATTTATATAATATAAAAAATGTACTTCTTTAGATTTGCATACAGTTTAAATCATTGAAGTTGCTTCAGAATTTGTTTCACATGACTTTAATATTCTTTTAAAAAATTGAAATAGATTAAAATATTATTTAAATATATTATATAAAAGACATTAACTAGTTTAGTCAACACTTAGTTAATATAGACTTGAAAAGTTACTGAGACATTAATTAGTTTAAATGATATAATTATGTACTTAAAATGATTATAACATGTATAAAATGCAGTCTTTTACTTATTATCTTTCTTAATTCTAATGCAGTGATAAGCATTCTTAAGATTTAGTTTGATGAACATCTTAATTTCACTTAAATAATTAAGTATCTCATTAATTAGCAGCAAAAAATAACAGTTCTTAATAATAATTTTGTTGAGATCTCTATAATCAACACATAAATATAAGCTTTCTTCATTTTTTAAAACAAACAGAATTGATGCTTCTTGTTAGATATATAACTCACGATAGCTATGCTATTAGGGTGGTGCCACCTTTTAACAGGTTATGAGCCTGGGTTAGTGCGTGATAACTTGCGTAAAATGGCGCCTAGGCCACCTCTGCCGGTGGTTCAAGTCCATGGTGAGGGAGTAAGTCCAAAAGGTCACGAGTTTGAACCACCGTCTGCGCGCACCCTTTACACCTGCGGGTCGGTTGCGGGCCGATCGCGGGTTAGGGGGAGTGTTAGATATATAACCCACGATAGCTATGCTATTAGGGTGGTGCCACCTTTTAACACTTCTGCAGAATTAACAGAATGTTGTATTTATCTTTTTATTAAAATATTATCTAGATATTCTTTAAGCACTTGTAGCTCTGTTTTCAACAAATTGTAAAATGAATCATAGAATGATTTATGTTTCTTTGTCTTTATAATATAATTATAATCTTAATGAGATAATAACTTATCAGCATTCTCTTCAGAGAACACATCTACATATTTGTTATATTATTAAAATAGTGTTGATATATTGTCAACAATATGTACAGCAGTTGTTGATGAGTCTGACTTAAACATCATTAATAATGCATAAACAGCAAATTGATTTTAAATGTTATTGATAAATGCTTTAGACTCATTAATAGTCAGAGACATTTGTTTTATCTTATAATGTTATGTTTACAAGTCATGATTGATATAAATGCATTGCTGTTTCAGATCTAAAAAATTAAAGATGAGTTCAAATTCATTTTTATTTAAGATATAGAACAACTGCTCTTCAATTTATTTTTATTTTTAATTGTTAATGAATCTATACTTCATTAAATATGTATCATAACAATAAACATATTGTTCTTTTAAAAGCTCTGATCTCAGAAGTTCTGCATTAACTTGTGTTAGTTAATGAGCAACAATATATCATTAAAACATTACATTAATCTTTGCTGCAGTGTTCAACAGTACACTGATAGAGACTTAATTAAATTTAATTTAAACTTAATCTTTTTTTATAATGTTAAATTTCTTTATAATCTTTAATCTAATTTTTGTCACTAAAGCACAGTCAACAAAACTCTGTCTTTTTTTGTCTTAACTGCATGAATCTTAATGTAATTAAGATTTTTTAAAGAATTTCTGCAGTTCTTTATAAAACAATCTGATCTTTCACAATTATAGCAGTCATTCTTCTTGACATTAGTCTCAAAATAGAGTTTATTTACATTGTTATAATGACTTAATTTTATAGTCTCAAAGTTGAAACAATTATTCTGCTGTGACTTTGCTGTCTGAGTAAAAGAATATAAGTGATGCTCATAAATTTTCTTAATAATGTAACTTTAAACTATATAATTATCTGCAGATCACTGATTAATCTTTAGCTTAATAATCAGAGCTATTAGACTTTCTTTTGTCTTTAAGAAATTTTAATAGTTAATTAAAGCTGCTTAAATCTTTAATTGTGTTAGATATATAACTCATGATAGCTGTGCTATTAGTGTGGTGCCACCTTTTAACAGGTTATGAGCCTGAGTTAGTGCATAATAACTTGCATAAAGTGATGCCTAGGCCATCTCTGCCAGTAGTTCAAGTTCATGGTGAGAAAGTAAGTTCAAAAGGTCATGAGTTTGAACCACTGTCTGTGTGCACCCTTTACATCTGCAGGTCAGTTGTGGGCTGATTGTGGGTTAGGAAGAGTGTTAGATATATAACTCATGATAGCTGTGCTATTAGTGTGGTGCCACCTTTTAACAAATTGAAATTTTATAAAAAAATAATTTATTTTTTATTTCTTTATATAGCTCAGAAGCTGATTCTTCAGCATGTTAAGATATGTTATAAAAGCTTAAATTGATTAAATAGATTTCTGCATAACTTTTAAGTATTTTTGTACTGTGTTAAGTCTGTAATTCATTAAGTTCTCAATAAGATTGAGTAGAAACTCTGAAAAGAATATTTATGATTTGTTATTTAGAAGTTTATTCTCATTAATATGATGAAATTATGCATCTTAAGATTCTTTTGCTAAGAACTGCATAACAAAGAGAATTTTATCATAATTATTGAAGAAGTTTTTAAAAATTAAATGAAACACTGTCACAACACTGTATATAAACTCAGTATGTTCATGAATGAACTTCTCATTATATATAGATAAGTTCTTTAACTGTTGAGTTTATTTTGCTGAAAGTGCATACAAGACTTTGAATGCATATTACTTTATTAAACTTAAAGAATTAATAAAAGCATAAAAAGATTCTGTATGCAGTTCTTTCTTAAATAAGACTTAAGAGTCTTTATCTCTCAGAAGTTCATCAATTTCATTATGCATATTAAATGTTTACAGTTTACAATTAATTTCTGTGAATCATCATCTTTTTTCATTATTGATCTGTTTAATTTCAGTTTAATAAATCTATTCATCTAAATATTAATTCTTCTTCTCTACAATCTAAATAGCAATCTAAATCTCTGCAGATTTCTGTTCTTCAAAAGTCATTTAAATCTCAATATAATTAAAGAATAACTCTGTTTCATTTTGCTGACTTTTAGTCTGCATATTACAATGTAATGAATTGTCATTCTTTAAAAAGAAAGAGTTGTTAAAATTGTGAATTTATGAATCTTTTATTTATAAGAGACTGATGAGTAAGATATGTAACAATGTGAGACACTACATTACAACAGCTATTCAATGAAATTTTAATGTTAAAATCTTATATTGATAAAGATTAACAACTAAGAAACTTAAAAGATTTGTATGTAAAGACTGTCTATATAGTACTTTGCTTATTAATTGTTGTGTGAGGAGTTCAACTATGATTTGATATGAGTGCATAGTGATATTATGACAACATGATAATTTTGTAATAAGATAAGAACAAAATGCTTTTACACTATCATTAAAATATATAGTTTCTATAGATAAATACTGTTATATTTTACTGTGTCTATTGTTATATTCAGAACTCTTACACTTTAAATTGTAAAATTTATGTTAGCTCTTCTCTGCACATGATCAGTAACATTCATCAAAAAGATAAAAAAAAAGCTTATTATCTTCTTTTTGTTGCAACATTACACTGCTTGCTCAGAAGTTTCAGACATATTAAATGAATACTGTAAAGAGAAAACTCATTTCTCTATAATTATTGTATTATTTTTAATATTAAGTGTCACTTAACTTCATAACATTTCTCTTCTCATTGCTGACAAGTCTTCTGCTGTCAAACTTAAAGATAACTTAATTAAAGCAACAGCTAAAAAGAGACATAACATCAAAGAATGCTTAAAGCAGAATGATAAGTATGATAAAGATGTCACATTTAGAAGCTTAGCTTAATCAGAGATTTTAGATAGCTATTAAGATAATTTTCTTGATATCTATTCATTAATAAGAATTAAATATTTAGAAAAATGCACACTTTAAATTTCTTAAGTACTGATATCTTCTAAGCTATTTAATGTTATATGCTGAGTATTAACATCAAAAGTAGTACTTAATTGTTTATTCTTACTCTTTTAAATTCTTTCAGAGACAACAGTGAGATATTAACATTAATAAAGTTAATAAAATTACTTCTTCAAATATGAGTCAACACTAAGAAGCAGCATAGCAGAAAAGATCAATGTAATCTTTTATTTCTTTAAGATTAAATTACTAACTGATGACAATAACTCTACAGAACATATAGCTATTAGTTGTCATTACATTTTAGATAAAGTTACATTCATCTTGCTGTTTTACAAATACTTCATCACTATGTGAAAAATCTTTCATGTCAAAGTGCAGTTAACTAATTCTAAATAAATAAAATCAGCTTCTTTACTTTTCTTATATTCTTTTAACTCTCTCTGTCTGTCTTCAACACTTTTTAAATCATCATTAAGATCTTTTTATAAGCTGCTAAATGTTCTTACATTCTCATTAAGCAGCTTAAGTCTACTGCTGCTATTCTTATTGCTGTTGATTCATACAATTTATATAAGAAAATCACTTCATTAAAAAGAAAACCTTACATTTTCATTTACTTAGAAAAAATACAGAATTGTTATACAAATTAATAGAAAAGTCTATGAAGCTTCTTAAAAGTCATTTAATTTAATCTTTCTTTCAGATTCTAACTTTTTCTTGTGAGCTAAAAGCTCAATGTTGTAATGTTCACAGACTATGAGAAAAAGTTAATTATTAAATTACTTTGAAAGACAGTGCTGATTTATGTAATGCAGAAAACTTTATATTTAAAAACTATCTATCTTACAGTATTAAATAAAAGCTTTATTAAAGTTAGGCTGAGTGTCAAAGTCAGTAGCTTTAATAAGATAGCTTTATTAATATTTTTATTATGAGTGTTAGATATATAACTCATGATAGCTGTGCTACTAGTGTGGTGCCACCTTTTAACAGGTTATGAGCTCAAGTTAGTGCAGTGGTAACTTGCATAAAACAGCGCCTAGATCACCTTGCTGGTGGTTTAAGTTTATAGTGAGAAAGTAAACATGATAGGTGCTCAAAGATTGTGAGTTTAAACCACTATCTATGCACACTCTTTATACCTGCAGTCCAGTCATGAGCCAATCACAGGTTAGAGAAAGTGTTAAATATATAACTTATAATAGCTGTGCTACTAGTGTGGTGTCACCTTTTAACAATGAGAGTGTTTTGAGAGATTTTTACATGAAAATTTTATGACTAATAGATTACATCATTTTATAAAAGTTATGAAAATTTCAGTAATTTATCTTGTAAATTACTCAATCCACACACTTAAATAAAAAAAACTCACAAAAAAGCTACTTAACT
>JAABUY010000234.1_pt1 | contig 92193 bp, 92 predicted proteins | sample 5560271 | NCBI WGS metagenome assembly JAABUY01 (sample SAMN10711886, study PRJNA513374) | rock metagenome | isolation source: Antarctica rocks | place: Antarctica: Victoria Land, University Valley | reverse complement strand
TCCTAGAAATCGGTTAGGGTTCGAGCCGCATTTCATTTAGAAATAGAAAATCAAATGAAATGCGATTAAATTTTTAGTACCATTTAAATGAAATGCGGTCACAGTTCATTTGTCCCTATAGGATAGGATTAATTAATTATACTTTAATATATTACCTATTTATATTATATTTCCCTTTCCTCTTAATAATATATTTCTTCTTCTATCTTATATAAGCTTTAACTCTCTAACTTATTTAGCTAATAATTATAGTATTTTATTAGTTAATTATACTATCTATCTATTAATATATAAAGTAAGAAATATATTATTAAATAATATTATATTTTATATTTATATTTATATTTTATACTTTATTATCTAGTTACTTAGAGTTAATAAAAGTAGTTTATATCTAGCTTATAAGAGGAAATTATAATTTATAAAAGAAAACCTTATCCCTTACTCTATTTACTTTTATATTTCTAAATCTTTAGATATTATATACTACTCTTTCTTATACTCTTTATATTATCTTATTCTCTTCTTTTACTAAAATTACCTACTCCTTTACTCTTTAATTAAAGCTTATTTACTCTTATACTACCTTAAAGAGTTATTTCCTTATTAGTATAAACTAGTAAAGTATATCTTATTAAATAACTTATTTAGTTATTACTTTTAACCCCTTTAAAGTTAATACTATCTAATAGAAGTTACTTAACCCTACCTTTTAAAGTATCTACCTCCTCCTCTTTATATAATTAAGGTAGAATATAAGTATATATTTAATATTTTAATACCTTTATTTATATTTATAATTAATACTATTAACCCTTAATATCCTCCTCTTATATAAGAAGGTATATAGTCCTATCTTCTTTATATATAACTAAATACTTATAAAGCTCTTAACTTTAAAAAGCCTTATATAAAAGTTAATTTTTATCTTTTAAACCCCTCCTTTTTATACTACTATCTTTATATAATTAGAAATACTCTTTTAATATCCTAGCTACCTCTCTTTCTACTTCTCTTTTATCTACCTCTTAATTTCTTTAAGGGTAAGGTTATCTTTCCTTATTATTTCTCTATTTTTAAGGCCCTAGTCTACTATTTTAATATCTCCTCCTCTTATTACTATATAAAGGGCTCCCTTTATCTAGGATTACTTCTCCTCTATTAAAGTCTTTATAATCCTCTTCTCTCTCCCCCTTTTCTCTTTTAACTTATAATAGATCCTTTATATTATTAATACTTATAATTTTAACTAGTTAAGGCTTATCTTTATTAATAGAACTTTTAACTCTACTTTTAATACCTAGATATTAATTACTTTAAAGGTTTTAAGTACTATTCTTAAGTACCTATTTTATATAGTTTTTAATATTATAATATTAGCCTTCTTTACCTCTAATATCCCTTTTAAGTTATATTATATCTCTATTATATAAGTTATTACTAGTTAGATTATAATATTATATACCTATTTTATCCTATTAAATATAATACCTTATATTAAGCTAGTAATAATTAATAGGACTAGCTTTTATATCTCTATCTTTAACCTTACTTTATTAATATATAAGCTCTACTTTAATTTACTATTAATATAAAGTCTAAGGACTTATATTAATACTTTAAGGTATACTACTACTACTTTAAAGTCTATTATTACTTTTCTATTAAATCTCTTTAAGCTTTTTAATAGATAGATTAATTTATATTTATAAAGGGTAAAGATTACTTTATATATATTTACTTAATAAAGGTATATCTTATATATCTTTACTAGGATCTTATAATTCTCCTTAATACTTTTATTATATATTATTAAGTAAATATTATTAATAAAGCCCTTAGTTTATACTTAGAGTTTTATCTTTATATATTCTTTTATAAGTAGGAAGTTAAAAAATAAGAATAAAATAGGTAATATTAAGAATCTTTAAAAGATTCTAGTTTTTATTATCTTTATCTTATTTATCTCTTAGCTTAATATAATTATTATAGCCCTTTTTATTAAAAAGCTTTATACCTACCTTATAATAAGATTTAAGACCCCTTTCTTTTTTAAGTTATATAATAACCTTTTATAAGAGATATTATTAAAGGCCCTTATAATATCTAATAATATTAGATTTATTATATTAGATTTATTATAATTTTATATTATATATACTACCTTTATTATTATTTTAAAAGATATTATTATTAATCTTCCCTTTCTTACCCCTATTTATTATAAGAGTAGTAGTTTATATTCCTTTATAAAGTTATTTAACTTCTTTATAATAACTACTTCTAATACCTTTCTTAAAGTATTAAATAAGGTAATTAGATAATATAATTTTAATTTTAAATAATACTCTTTCTTTAACCTTTTTAAGATAATTATATTAGCCTTTTTAAATTCTATTAAATAGTATCTAACTCTTAAGTATACTTAAAATAAATATATAAAGCTAGGTAATAACTCCCTCTCTATTATTCTTAAAAACTTATTTAAGAACTTATTTATCTTTAATATTTTATCTTATTTTAACTTATTAATTACTTTATAAACTTCCTCCTTAATAACTTTAATATTTATTACTAGGGGTATATTATATTAAAACCTTTAAATATTACTTAAATCTACCCTTAAAGATAAAGGGAAGAATATCCCTTAAAGAACCTTTACCTTCTCTTAAAATAAATCTACTTTAAAGGCTTCTTTACTTATCTTAAGAGTAGGAAACTTTAAGAGTTCTTAAAGTAGTATATTTTTTTTATAACCCTACTTAATTAGTTTCTAGAATCTATTAAATAACTAGGATACCTTATATACTTCCTCTTTAAAATAAATTATTTTTATTTTCTTTAATACTCTTTCTTTAATCCTTTAAGCCTCTTATTATACCTTTAGATTCCTCTAGCTTCTCTTATAATTATACTTTACCTTAAGCTTTAATACTACTTTTATAACCTTTATATAATTAGAGTTTTAAAAAGACTTTACCCTTAAAAAGGGCTTTACTTATAATACTACCTTCTTTCTAATTCTTATTAACTTATAAAGTATTTTAACTAAGTAGTTATTAATTTATTTCTTAGTTATTAACTCCCCTTTTAATAATAAATATTAAAGGGTATCTATTTACTTCTCTATCTCTTTTAAGTCTATTATCTTTTATACCCTTTATAAGTATAAGACTACTAACTCTATCTTAAGATTAACCTTAATATATCTTAAGATATAATTAAATTTATAATAGAGATCTAGCCTAGTATAATATTTTAATAGTATTTATTTAATAGCCTCTATTATAAATACTAGATTAATAGTACTTTCTACTTTCCTTATCTTTTAAGTTATTATATCCTTTAATAGAATAAGTTCTATTCTCCTTTCTTTTATAATATCTATTAATATATCTACTACTTTATAATATATATATCTACCTTTATTAATTTAATTTAAGTAATAGAAGTTAAAATCTCCTACTAGTATATACTTTCTAGGCTAGTTTAATTACTTCTTTACTTCTAGTAGTATAAAAGGGCTATCTATTAAGGTCTTAAACTTTAAGTTAGAGTTATATATATTATATATTTAAAGATATATTAATACTCCCTCTTCCTTCCTTATAACTTATATCTTTAGAGAGTATAAGTCCTTTAATATAAATTTAACTCCCTATTTATTAATATTCTAGTATTTATTTAAAAAGGAATATATTCTTATATCCCTTCTACTCTTATATATTAAGTAGAATACTCCTCTACTTAAGTTATATATTAAACTTATTCTCTTTATATATAATAATTCCTAGATAGCTAGAATATTTATTTATTATATCTCTTTATCTTCTAGTAATATTATTATTATTATAATCTACTTCCTTTATATATTATATTATAATAGTTTTATTATCCTTTATACTCTTATAAGGATTCCTATTAAATATCTCTTATAACCTCTATTCCCTTAATAATTAAGGCTTCTAATACTAGTATATCTTTTAATATCTATTAGCCTATTTCTATTACTTAGAGAGTAACTAGCCTTTTAAGTCTATCTTATAGTATTACTACTAGTAGTAGTATAGTTCCCCTTTCCCTTTTACTCTTCTAGAGATCTATTTATATTATAATCTTACTAAGGTCTTTAAACTTAGATATAAGCTTCTTCTTCTTCCTTACTACTACTATTATCTACTCCCCTTAAAGCTACTTCTAGGTATCCCTTTACCTATTTCCTCTTATAAAGCTCTTATATAACTTCTTCTTATTTTCTACTATCTTTTAATAGAGCTTATTAAGTTCCCTTACTATAATTATATACTTTTACTCCTAGATTATATAGCTATTCTTCTTATAATTATTATACCTTTTAACTTCCCCTTCTTTTATCTTATATTCTCTTAAGTTATACTTACTAGTATAGATTCTATATTATACTAGGCTCTTATAACGCCCTATTATATACTTATATTACTACCCTATTCCTCTTCTACCTCTTATACTTTAAGAGGTTATATCCTTTTATTAAGCCCTTCTTAATTACTTTATCTACTATTTCTAGTATAAAGAGCTCTTATAATAGTAAAGCCCTCTCCTTTACTACCTCTCCCTCTCTTCTCTCTTATATAACTACCTTAATATTATAATTCTACTTAATATAAGTTATAATTAAAGTTATTAAAGATATTTAATAATAGATAAAAGAAGAAATATAAGGTTTAGAAGTTTTAATATAAAGTAAAGTAATATTAAATAGAATATTCTATATAATTATAATATAAGTATAAGTATAATTACCCCTTAAAATCTTTATTCTAACTCTTCTTATCTTTATATACTTAAGATATTATAGTAAGATAGATTATTAATATATAATAAATATTTATTACTAATTATATTACTTAAATATAATACTAGATAGATAAACTAATATAATACTATAATAATATTAAGTTCTTATAATTAAAATCCTAAATTAATTATAAGTAGAGAATAGATTAAAGACTAGAATAATAATAATAAGCTATTATATATAAAAGTATCTAGTAAATATATTATAGTATTAAAAAGAATTAAGAAGTTAAAGGAATTAGATATATAGAAGATAGCTATTAAAGAAGATTATATAAAGCTAGTAATTAAGATTAAAGATATTCTAAAAGAGGAAAGATATAAGAGAGGGATTTATAATAATATAATTAGATAATATTATATAATAGAATATTTTAAGATAGAGTTATACCTTAAAAATAATAAAGGGGCTATTAAGGAATAACTTAAACTAGTAAATTATATAAAGAATATAATTAGTATAATTAGTTTTATAAAAGAGGTAAATATATAATCTATCTTTTATTCTATCTTCTAATTAACTTAACTTTTAAAATACTTCTAAGGAAGATATAAATACTATTAAGTTAGAATTTACTAGATTTAATCTACCTATTATATAAATTATTAAGTAAAGGATTATATATTATAAGAATTTAAAGGAGTTAAAAGATATATAAGACTATAATATTATAAATACTTATATTAAGTTTATATAAAAGTATACTAATACGTTTAATATAAAGGATTATATTATACCTAACCTTATATAAAGGAATTAAGATAAAGAGGATATCTTAATTAAAGTTAGTACTAATAAGAAAGAAATTAAGTATACTACTAAAGAAGATAAAAAAGAGGATAAGAAATATAAGTTAGAAGATACTAATAAAACTAATAGTAATAGTAAAGATAATAATAATAAGTATAATAATAGTAAAGAGGATAGTAAAGAATAAAAGGATTATAAATATAAGATTATAAAGATATCTAATTAAATAGATAGACTATTTATTAAATACTATTAAATAATTATATTACCTTTTTATATTACTAGGAAATATTTTTAATATTATAATCTTAATAAAATACTATAATTAAAATTAAAGTCTTAGTAATTTAAGTTAATACTTTAATACTAATACTTAGTATCTATTTAAGTACTAACTTAAATACTTAGTACTAACTATTAGTACTAACTTAAATACTTAGTACTAACTATTAGTACTAACTAAATACTTAGTACTAGATTATAGTATTAAATTACTAAGACTTAAGTTAGATATCTAACTTAAGTTTAAAGTATTAACTAATATAATTAGTCTATCTTTATTAGTATAAATAGTATTAAAATAGATATATAATTAATTAATTAATTAATTAATTAAAGGTTTTTAATATTATATATTAGTAATATTAATTAAATAGTTCTATTATAATCCTAGTAAATTACTTTATAATACTTAGGTAGTAGCTTATAGAAAAGATAGGATATATCTTATTATCTTCTAATATTATTACTATTATAAGGGTTATTAAGGAGTAGGAATAATAGAGGTATTTCCCTTCTTAAATATATACTTCTAATACTAGTCTAATTACCTCTTATTAACTCTAGAGAATATATATATAATACTCCTATAAAGTAGTATTAATAGTCTTCTTAATTTAAGCCTTTTATATTATATAAATAATAATATATCTTAACTCCTACTTAGTATCTTTATTATAAGAACCCTATTATAAAGCTTTATAACTCTTAGATATAAATAATCTACTTCTATTAGAGTATACTAGGCCTAATATCTAACCTTAAGTTCTAACTCTTAATAACTAGTATAAATACTATAGTATAGTATTCTTTAACTTAGTAGTATATTATATACTAGGCTTCTTATAAGGAATTATAAAAGGTATTATTACTAGTAATTATTATTACTAAGGTAAATAGTATAATATAGCTTTATAAGTTATAAAGGAGTAACCCCCTTAAAATAATAGTATAATATAAAGGCTTTTAAGTACTTAAAAGATTATAACTATATTATTATAATATAGTTACTAGAAAAGATAGGATATATCTTATTATCTTCTAATATTATTACTACTATAAGGGTTACTAAGGAGTAGGAATAATAGGGGTATTTCCCTCCTTAAATATATGCTTCTAACGCTAGTCTAATTACCCCTTATTACCTACAGCTATATTGAGACTAGCGTGGCCTTGGCGCGTGCCGTACCTTATTCTGTGATGTTGCAATCAACTTGCAACACCATAGCTTCAATTCTTATCATACTGCGAGTACAATCCAACGTCATTCCGACATCCATTCCAGTTCCTGACAGAATCCATCCTTCCTACCCTGACAAGACGTACCTTACTTCATCACCCAGCCAGAAATCCGCCGTCATGGTCTTCAATCAAGTCGACCCTAACCCTATTCCGGACGGCGACCACTCCGCCATCTACACAACTACTACACCCCCCGAAACCGTCCTAACCGACGTCTTGGACGACGACGACCCGTTCGGCGGCGCGGAACCTAGCTCCTTCTTGGTTCCCTGGCCCGGCTCGACCTTCATCATCCGCTCCGTCTCGTCTGGGCACGTAATCACGCTGCTTGACGGGCATATTGTGCTAACCCAGCCGGGTGGTCGTGGCTCCATCTTGTGGGCGTGCGTGGAAACCAAAGGCTGGCTCGGCTTCCTGAATGTTGTCTCTGGTAAATTCCTTGGTCACGATGTAAAGGGGAGACTACACTGCTCGGCTGAGCGTCATCAAGGCTGGGAGTACTTTTGCGTCAGGATGAGGCCGGAAGGAGGCTGTGTGTTACTCATGACGCATCATGAGAGGCTTTGGCATGTAGGGATCAAGGTGGAGGAAGGCGTGGAGAAGCTCGCCAAGATTGGGGATGGAGGATCTGATGGGATCGTCTGGGAGTTTGCTAAGGTTTAGTACTCTAAGCCGTTTGACTATATCGTCAATGCTTTGGACTTGACACTTTCAATTCATCTCTTCTCCAAAGCAGCGTCCAAGCGCAATCGAATAAGTGATATAACGACAGATCATGTTGTAAAGGGAAACCACAGGATGGAGGGGAATCGTAAGGAAGAGATATCCTGATGGTAGTTACAAGCTATAAGACAGGGAGATTATAGGAGAGAAAAACTCTTTGAGTATAAACCTTGATAGCGGGGGAGAGCTTAGGTTATAGGTCTACCTATTACGATACCCTCACGGACACCATCATCATACAGCATCATCCCGCGCTGGCCAAATCTCCCAGATTCGTGAACGTCAGACACGATTGTGCTCGCTTTACTGTAGCGGTTCGCATGGTATCTGTCATCTTTTCGACTAGAACACCAATTATCCTCAATATTGTTATCTCTCGCAGAGCGACCGTAGCCGTCAACCACATCATTTCTTCCCACTGGAAGTTTTCCTCTTGGTTGCATACTCTCATTCCTCCTAAGGTCGCTGTCATCCTGTCTCCTTCCGCCCTGGCTTGAACTTTGCTGATAATCTTTTTCCCGAGCATCACACTCTTCTTCGTGCAATACCAACAGCCAACTCGGCCACTCCAGTGGACTCTGCCAGACAATTGACGCGAAACCTAGCGCTGCAAACACACTTGTGAAAGCCACAGCAACCCAACCAACAGGCCCTGCATAAGCCACTACGACCAAAGCCAAGGTCATAAAGGCACTGACAACAAAACCAAACAGCATAGCCGACACTGCCGAAGCAAACCACAGCACTTTTGCCCTTTCCTTTCCACTTGCCGTCTTAAAAGCTGCGACAGCTTGTGGTCGCCATAAGCTCAAAGCACTTGCAAAGAACGATGTGAAAGCCAAAGCCAGTACGAAGAGGAGCCACGATGTTGCGAGGAGGTATTGAACGGCTCGGACAGAGAAGCCGTAGTATTTAAATGGGACAACAGGACTCTGAACAATCTTGGCGAACGTAATGGATGCGCCGACCGTTGCAATACCGACAATGGTCTTGAAGAAATTCTCGAAGTAAGATGCGAGACGGTCGCCCGGATGCTTTGTGGCTGGTTGTACTGCTGCATCCGCCATGGAACTGGGATTGCGATGTGCAGTGAAGAAGAAACTTGAATCGTATAAAGCTCGTAGAAGTTGTGATGGGTCGTCTTCGCAAAAGAGTAGCGCGCTCTTGGCCCAGCAACCGGCCACTTATCAAACACGTTTTGCTTTCCAGATCATGATTGGCCAACAAGTCATCCTTTTTTCGAGGTCCGTCTATTCGATGCCAGCCTATTTATTTCAGCAGCCTCGAAGAAGAGAGTTACAGCTGGCGGTCTACCGACATCTCTCACCAACTAATACTTCGATGCAATAACCTGTAAGTGCAGACTACGACGAGCAGGCTTACCCATTCATCTCAGTCTATCTAATCGATGGCTTTTCAGTTCGAATGCAACCATCATGGTTGAGCAATGCGTCATCTCTACGGATTTCAGCTGTCAGAACACACACTCTTCCCTGGTCACGCAGACTGTGAGAGTTGTTCCGCGACTACAAGCAAGACCAAAGATTCGTGCATCAGCAAATTGTTCTCATTCTCTGGCTGTAGTAGCTAAAGAAGCGCTACTGCTATACGCCACAATTTAGCCGTGTAGGGTTCGTTCATGTAAGGAAGATAGGCCCGGCGCTCAGACAGGTAGGCATACTTCACCATTGTTTCCTCGCATAGTGAGGCTCAATTCGGCATTGAAGGAATCCAGGAGACTCTGCATGCCCGAGATAGGTAGTAAAACACCCGTACTATCCAGGAGCTGTGGTGATCTTCGAATCGATAGTCTTATCGATGTCATGAAGGATCCATTTCTCCAACAGTGACTGGGGAGAGAAAATCATGCAATCGCTTTATGAGAGCTACGCTGGCACCTCTGGATCTTGCATTATTCTCATTTCGCTTTATGAGAGCTACGCTGGCACCTCTGGATCTTGCATTATTCTCATTTTTTGTTCGTCTTCTCCGTTGATGTTCTGGATCGCTGAGGTTTGGTCTCTTCACTGTAGTGCTAAAGCCTGAATGAAAACCCAGATCCTGCGCATCCTCCGATATATGTATATATACTACTTCTCTGATTGATCGAGTATTCCTGATACGTGGAGGGTATATCCATGCAAGAAGTCGGCGACGTGGGCCACGTCTTCAGCCGAGTCTATACGAAAAGGACCATACTCCTCCATCCAGAGAAAGTCATCCTCGGTCAAATCGTCTATGTCTACCTTGTCCTTAGTATTCTTTGGTTCCGTCCCATATGCCTTACGCCAGCGTGGAAAGGTTACGAAGATCTCGTCTTTGTCCTGCGACAGAAGGAAAATCCTGCGTCGTGTCAATAGAGTGCCGAGGCGGACAAGATGACGGATTTGCTTTCATTACCTGCACTCTTGGTAAGGGTCATGAGACTCTTCCTTCTTCTGTGTAAGCCACGCGGCCATCTGTGCGCTCTCTTGAATCCGGATCGATGCATCGCTATCTATTCTCAGGCGAGGCTTCACCTCAATCAGACCGTAGCTCTGGCCACCTCTGTCACGTAGATACCCGTCTGTTCTTGCGACATAGCGAACCTTTCTCTGGTAAACCATGGCATTTCGTTCTGCCAGCCATCGCGTATGGAATGGTACTGTTGTGGCAGTAATGGCAGACAGAAATGCGAGAAGGAAAACATTTACAGTCTGTTCATCCTTGATTGGCTGGCCTCTAGCGTTGAGTCCGGGCGTGTTGAAATCATCGTCGTGAGGATCATCGGGAGTGGGCAGATCAAATCTCCCTTGAGACGAGTCGTCTGGATTTTCCTCATCTGAGTCTTCACTCGAAGCATCTTCGAAACCATCTTCAGCTTCTTTCCCATAGAGAGATAAATCTTCCATCATTTTCGGCAATACCCGGGATTTTGGGGCTGGAGTCGGAGTTGCCAACGCTACAGCGCGTCGAATTTTTTGTCCTCTTGTTCGACCCGCCACTGGTGATACCATTGAGAGTTTGCTCATATCTGCGTAATCTTTGTCTCCTAGTATGATGTGCTTTTGATATAGCCAAACATTCACGAAAGGGCCTAGGCGCTCTGGAACGCAGCTTTCAGCGACGTCGGCCTGAGCGCCAGCAAAAGTCTGAACTTCTGTGAGGTAGTCGTTCCAGGAGGTTGTCTTATCGAGAGACATCTTCGGTGGAACCGGGAACTGTTTGATGATCTTATCAGGCAACACGGCCCTTGTACGCTGTTTTTCGAACTTGTAGAGAACTCGAAGACCAAGAAAATGGTTGAATTGGAATTTCGATGCTGAGCCCACTTTCACTTGCGAGCCGAGTTGATCGATGGTGCCTGAAACCCCAAATTCGCGAGCCGTTTCGGTCCATTGAGTGACGGTCTCAGGAATAACCACGCCACTCGAAGCTGCTGTTGCCATCCTTATAGGCGGCAGCTGCGAAAGGAATAGCTCCAAGGCTACCTTTCACTTACTGATCAATCCTATATCTTGGTCTAAACCGCCGACTATCAAGCAAATCCGGTCACTTCCAGTGCGTATATAAGCAAAGTGTGAGATCTCTATAGAAAGTTGAGGGAGAATTGGTGACAGACTTTCTCGAATCGGACTTCACCGTGCTGGCAAAAAACTGAGAAGCAGTTAGAAGATAAGCATTCAAGGGCAATTTTGTTCTGGACGGCCCCATGAAAAGCCAGGACTCTTCACGCAAGTGGTAAGGAACGTGTTCAGGAAAGCAAATGAGTGTCAAGTACGAGAGCAAGAATGAAATTATGGCCACCCCTTACGCCGCACCCAGCCCAAAATAGGTCTAGCGAGGAGGCAGCCGCCCAGATCCATGTTATATATATAGAAGTGTCAACCATCTGATAGTGTTTGCATTTGGTAAACACTAACGAAATATGCACCAAGGATCTCTAAAGTATGATAGATCGCGAATACATAGGGTTATTGACCTCGACTTCGTAAATTGTCGCAGCCCAGCTGTTTAAGGTAGATGCACGAACCTCGGTCTCAAAATAAGGGTATCGTTTATTTTCTAGCATGAGCCACCCATGAAACGCCGCATACTCGCATAGCAAAAATAGGCTAGCTTGAAAGGACAGCCACATTGTATCCGAGGCTTTAGACTGATTCAGCACTCGTGGACTCCGGAGACGGATCGCGGAAGACCAGTCTCTTTCGACCTTTGGGTCCACGCATGACCATCTCTGGCGCATCTCTGGAATCTTCTAAGAAGGTCTCCCCATGGCATGTCGGGTTTAACCATCTAAAGAAGAGGTCCTTCCTTGCATCAAAGTCGCAAGGCCTTGCGCAATCCTCTGTATCTCCTTCTTCCTCTCTTGCTTCGAAGCCGTCGAACTTTTCGAACTTGCTACATTTGACGTTAAGCGCCATGGTGGCCCGATTGATGTGAGCGATCATGATTCGAGCCTTGGAGCCATGAATCGAGAGGAGAAGCACCTGGGAAAATGTTAGTCATTTTATCAATGGGCAGAGGGGCGAGATGAACTCACCGGCACAATTTGTGTACTGAACGCTGCATCTGTCATCTTGCCCTTCATAGTCCTCATAAGGATTTCGAGCTCGCTCTGTAGGATCACCCCCTCCTTGCCCTCGTCTCCATGCCATACATGATAAATCTGATGTGGTTTGCGGGAGGTGTTAATCTTTGCGCGAGTCACTTCCCAAGGTACAGCAGGAGACATTCTGCTCCCTTGGTATAAGTCTTCGTACTTTCGCAACCCCCGCGGAACCCAATAGCCTGGACCTTTGGGCCATATGCAACCGTGCCCGTCTTCGGCTACCCTAGAACGTTGAAGGCGGAAGAACCAGGCTTCAATGTTGCGGGCGCAACGTTCGAATTCGAAAACATTAGAGGGGGGATTAGAGTGAGGATCATCCACATTATCATATGTTGTAAAGGGTTCCATTGCATTTGTTGGCCACAGATTCCCAAATGTTTCCTCCGTCATACAGTGAAAGAAATCGTCTGTGTCGTCTAGATCTAAGTCCTCTTTGTGAATGTTAATGCTGCGCAGGAAATCATCGTCAAGATATAGATCAGGGGACTTGAGAACAACACCTAGGCGTTGATGCAATGAATTGAATATGTTGCGCATCGTAGGACCAATGCTCCAGACAGCTTCTTTGGCCATGTTTGGCCAGTGACGAGTCGAGTAGGAGGGAAATGATATTGGGGAGGATGAAGGTCGAAGGGAGATAATGCTGGAAAGGAAAAAAAACAATCAAACCTTATCTCCGTGACAACGCTCCACGCTCCCCGCTCCCTTCACTTTACGTAAGCGCCAAGCTATATCCTAGTGTCCGTGACAATTTGACACTGCCCTCGTGCCTTATTCCGCTACAACATCAATAATGCGATTTGCTGCGGAAGACTTCAGAACAGACAGGATAGGCAATACTCCATGTCAGTTCCTGTGTCACCAAGTAGAATACTCTATTTTCTTGCCTTCTTAGTTCAGGCTGAATAATGTCTCTCGGTACCTAGGAACCATCACTATTACATTTCACACTTCATCAAAGGTAGTGAAGTATACTCATAGGCTGTGCTTGTTGTAACTCGGGGATCATCGAATCTGAATGCGCTCATTCTCGCTTCTGCTGTCGTTGATAGTGCAGGGGGTCAAACAATTTTCAGGGCAAGAAGGTGTCTACGACCAAAGATTAAGCGCCGCTCGTGCCACATTCGCAATCACTACATTACAAAAGTGGTACAATGAGGGTACTGGGTTATGGGATACAACAGGCTGGTGGAACAGCGCGAACGCTTTGACTGTACTCACGGACTTCGCTTCCATTAACCCAGCTCTGAATGAACACGCTTATCATGTGTATCAGCATACCTTTGAAAGAGCTCAGCAAACCAATATCAACGTTTCGAAGATCATGACTGCTAACTCGCTAGGTTCAAGTTCAGCCCTGTCGCGATCTTCGATGGAGAGCTTTCCAGGCTTCCTCAACGACTACTATGACGATGAAGGCTGGTGCATATGAATCTCACGCAGTCCAAGTACCACTGCTGAACAGATGCTAGGTGGGCCCTAGCCTGGCTCAAGATCTACGACAATATGAAGGAGGATCGGTATCTCCAAGCCGCAAAAGCCATTTTTGAAGACATGACAGCCGGCTGGAATGCCCCCTGCGGCGGTATGTGGTGGGACAAAGCCCACAGCTACAGCGGCGCGATCGAAAACGAGCTCTTCCTTGCAGTAGCCGCCCAGCTAGCCAACAGAGTCTCAACAGGAGAAGAACACGAACATTACCTCAATCGGGCACTGACGCAATGGGATTGGTTTCATCAAAGTGGTATGATCAGCTCGAAATACACGATCAACAACGGACTCAACTTAGCAACGTGCCACAATGACAATGGCATAGTATGGTCGTACAATCAGGGCGTTATACTCGGTGGTCTTGTCGAGTTGCATCGGGCATTCCCAGATCCTGAGTACCTGATCATTGCAGACAAAATAGCAAACGCAGCTATTGATCATTTGAGCGACTCTGATGGCATTCTACACGAGCCCTGCGAACCTGATTGCGGCAACGATGGCCCACAGTTCAAAGGGATCTTTATGCGTAATCTGCAAGTATTGCAAGCTGCGCAACCCGATGAGAGATTCAGAAAGTTCATCAGACAAAACGCGGACAGTATATGGCTCAAAGACCGCGGAAGTGGTGATCAACTAGGTCTTGTCTGGTCAGGACCCTTCTCGGGTGCGGATGCATCCACCCAAAGCTCAGCTTGTGATGCCCTAGTGGCTGCTATGGCGGATGACTGTGCTTAACGTTTCTATTGTACATGCGGCTGAGATTTATAATTCATTGCCGCAGAGTGCGTTCTATGTCAGTAGTACTGAACTGTCATACAATTCACCGTCAACTACGACTGATCGGCAATGTGCTTCTCAAATATGAAAGAAATTCTTGCTACTTGATCGAATTGAGAGGTGATTTGGTTTTTGATGCTCGAGGTCCTGCTTCACAAGCCCAAGTGCAGCCTTCAGTAAATATCACATTCATGAGTCACGATCTCGAAACTGACCGCACATCATAAAGTCCTCCTCACCACCCAACTCATGGCCCATTACCCATACTCCATCAATCAATGACTACCATTATTTGTCATCGCCAACCTCTTCGAAGCCGACACAATCAAAACCCCGGCTGTCAGATTGCTCGACAGCTCACAGTGTACTGACAAACCTCGCCTGTGGATAGCGAGTAAGGCAAGGCTTAATCCAAAAGCCCGACGGCTATAACATGCCAACACGTAACCATTGTGGCTTCTGTACTGGGGAAGCGGAGACTTGATTTGATGGAGATCGTGAAGTATTGTGGCAATTCTCGTTCACTGGCTGTTCACTAAGGGTTGCACCACAGATCCAGAACATTGAAAGAATGAATCGGGCGTGATTTTGATCGATATTGAGATCAATGAACTTTTTGATAAAGAGCGGCAATTCATTAACGTGATTACTCTTTTCAGCGAAGAAGATTCTGACGATAAACCTTGGTTGCTTTTAACAAGCCCGCCTACAGTTGAGGCCAGTATATTTTCACGTTTTCCCCACCTCTCTTTCTCTCTCTCACCCAACCAAGAGCGAGCAAGTGAGCTATCACCACCCCACATAATACAGTTGCCGCAAAGCAGTCACTTGAGTCTACCTTGATGATACTTGATCAGAGATCCCTCGTAGCGGGACGCTGATAATATGCGGCCACGTCAGCAGACAATAGACAATACACTACTGTTGGCGGACCGGCTGCAGAAACCTCAAATGCGTAATTATAGCAAGAAAGCTGTGCATTGCAATATGAGTTCTCAGCGATCGGTGGGAAAAACCGTGCAATACAGATCACTACCCTTCTCCATGCCTCGAAACCACACCTATTGAGAGTGTACATTGATCGAATAGCCCGGTTACCATACACTGACGACAAAATACACAGGTACTCACATTCAACGGGCATCAAAAACGTGTCGTGGCCTTTATTGAAAATGATCCTTGCCACTCAAGAAGTCAAATGAAGTGGTAGAGTACGCAGATCTTGTTGGGTTGCTACCTGCAGGGAATGATGTTGATGTAAGGAGCTTCCAATACACAGAATACTACATATGCTTGGGAGACACATATATCAAGGGAATATCTCCTTAACAGAGTACGATGGTGTTACTGCAATTGAAAGCCTCCTCTTGCATAATTATCAGCTCCAACAATTGTTAGGGATTCGGCGAAAGTAAGTTCCGAATGTCTGATTAGTGTGAATAAAACGCACGTTGCATACCATGGAAGAATACATCTACCGTCCCTGTTTTCGTCAACTGTAAAGGGAGAACAGCTGTAACAGATGAGGTTATTGGGGATGCAATCTGCACATCCGAATCATTCCATTCTCAACGAAAGACTGACATCATTTCAGATCTACCTCACCTCAAGAGTATAAAGTTCAATATACAATCTCAACACGCACACTGTCTATGCACGTCGATAGGTTGGCTTCACGACTAATTTCTCACAATTGACATCAAGCCCGAATGTCTATCTTATAAAGCTAACCTTGAATGCAAACGATACCCACCATCTACTTGGCCCCCACCCGCCAGCCCACTTTCATGACCGTCTCACAAACATCCTTGGTAGAGTGCCTGACAAGATCCTCATCCAACACAATCTCACCTCTAGGATACAGCACAATGACCGTGCTCCCACCATAGTAAAACGCGCCCAAGCACTGCCCCCTCCTCACTTCGGAACCAATCCTCTCGACACCCCCAACATACTTGATCGAGCCCACCAACATCGCGCCCACCGCAATGATCGCAATCGGCGACCCGGTCGCCGCACGCTTCAGCACCATCACAGATCTCTTGTTCTCACAAAAGACATCCAACGTTCCAGACTCATTGATAGCTTGCGGATTGACCGTGTAGTACGCGCCCGGGATATCCCTGATCCCTTCCACCGTACCAGCAACAGGTGCATGCCAGCGATGATAGTCCTGCGGAGCCAACCGCGCAATCACAATGGCTCCCCCGTCGAACCTTCGCGCCAATGTCTCACCACCCAGTAGTTTTGGGAGGGCGAATCCGAAGCCCTTGATCCAGTATTTAGTGGCCATATCAACAGTCGGAAAAGCCGTCAATCGGCAATCCGCAGGACTTGACGAAACAAAGTCATCGTCTGGTTCATCGATCGGTCTGGCCGATTCTTGGATCTCACGTGCGAAGAATTCGTTAAAGGTGGCGTAGGATGACGGGTCCGGCTTTACCATTTCGACGAGGGTGGATTGCAGATTAAAGCTTTGGATAAAGGGTTCGATGTGGGCTTTGCTTTCGGGTGCGTCGTACTCTCGACCCATCTTTTCGCTTTCATCTTTGAGAAGTTCGAGGGTCTTTTTCCAGTGGAGGGCTTTTTCTTGCTCGGAGCCGTAGTACAGGAGATGCATGCCGAGCTGGCGTTTACGAGTCAGTATGTCTGCAGTAGTGCAGGCATTGGATTCAGGCATGATTGAACAAAGTTGGAGCCTGGCATCAGAGAATGCTTTCTGTCAAGTCGCGGGATACTTACGCGGACGTAGATACTCATAGCCTCGAAGCTCTTTTCGCCCGTCTTCCTGTCAATAACGTAATTACCCAGATGGAACCTCGTCTCCATATTGTCAAGGGTCGAGGCTGGCAAGATCTTTGCAAGCCATGAATGAGAAGACTCGTGATTGGCAGGGTGATTGATGCCGAGCATGGGGTCCTTGGCAGCAGAAGTGAGCGACTTCAGTGCCTTGGCGCTCGCCTCGTAACTCTCTCCTGTTTTCGACATCTTGAACAACAGATTGAGGTATATCGAAGTGTAAAGTATGGAGATAACAAAGGAAGGAGTAAATGAGAAGGTGGGACTTGGCAAGCATTGGAAAAGACTTGGCATATGACGTAGCAGCAGCATGAGCAACATTGTGGGCCACCGTAGAGCCAGTAGTCTGCCCCAGCTCCTGTTGTTTTTCGATGTCGAAGCGTTGAAAGAAAGTGAGCTTTAGAAGATTTGTCCATAACTCTTAACAGAGCCTGATGTGATCAATGGAAAGAAGATCGCGATGTCAGTACAGAAACATGAACACTTATGTTACACCACTGTTGCTGACAACGTTCGCAACAGATTCCGGCGCCTGTTGATGCTAGAGTAATACAATAAAGAAAAATCTCTATCGAGATACTTTTGCGACGAGGCATTGAGAATGATGGAGAGACACGATGAAGAAGAGTTGAATGTTTTCCCCCAAGTATCAGATGCAGCACCCGCATAGTTCTGCGCATGAACATTGCTCCTGTTCGACCATAATTAGCTATCAGCCAACTCATTATTAGAACATGGTTCTACATACAGGAATGCCTTTGCAAGATAGGGGATCGGTGATGGGCGTCGGACCCTGGCAGCAGGTCAAGTAGCAAAGGTTGAGGCCGTAGCAGCTGCTGCCGGGGCATGAGGGTTGCGGCTGCTTGTTATCGCATTTTCCTGATCCTGGAATCTGCACGTCCGAGACCTAATGCACAATGTTAGCTGTATGAGCAGCAGATGACGAGCGGAAGCACGTACGTAATTGGCGGTGACTTCGCCCGTTGAGACGTCATTACCATCTTCGATTGGATCAGAACCGCAGGCTTTGCAACCATGGTCCCTATGGGAGAAGAGAAAGAAGTCATTAGCAGATTGTTCCCCAGCTGCAGTGAGCGGTTCCTTATTGGTTCTACAAACTCATAATGGCAAGCAAGATACTTACTTCAGATTATTCAGCTTGGCCAACGCTGTCCCCGCAGTGATGTCGTGATCGTAATTTTGCGTGAAGGCGCATAGGTGCCCTGCGCATCCAATGTGCGCACCGGGACCGAATGTCTTACCATCGGGTACAGCTTCCACAACCTGGAGGAGATCGCCCAGGCTCGCGCCAAGGCCGCCGAGATCGCAAAGTGCGCTGCCGCCACAATTGATGCCCAGAGCGGTGACTGAGGAAGCACCAAGCAAAACGGTGAGGAATGCGATTGGAAGCATTGTGGGGAGTCTGACTCTATTGAGATGAGAAAGAGAGTCGGCTTAAGAGATGTAGATCTTGATCCTGATATTATGAACGTGAGAGTCTTTGTTTCCGATGTTAAAGGGCACTGAAGGAGAGACATACTTATACAATTCAGCTGCTACTGTCGTGGACAACATTGTCGACTAGTCGTTTCATATACCTTCCAATCAATCTCTTAGAGCATTTTCCTAACCTTTTCGAGAAACGACCATGTTAGTATCTAAGCTTCAGAAGATAAATTGAGTCGAATGTCGCATTAAGAACCAACCATTACACTCCAAACGTACATGATATCACTTTGCTCGCAGGGAAGATAGACAGGAGGAGGCGCAGAGAAGTGGAGGCGCTTTCAAAAAGTCAAGATACCAACAGTTGCTTGCCGACCTTGGGCATACGAATGTTGGGTGACAATTAGAGACAGTCAATGGGCAGAGGTCTGAGAAGCTAGGGTGTGGCAGTGCTCGAATCGCTATGGCACTCATCTTCAGTTCTTTGTTGGCCATGATCTTAGTGTGAAGGCTGGGAAGTTAACCCGTTATAGGCTACTATCCTCACCTACCACAGACACACCGAGTCCGTGATTACATCATGAAGGGGCCAACTGAAGTAGGCTTCGAATGCTTGGGAGTTTCAAAGTTGATGCCATGCAAAAGCAAATTTGGAGGCGGAGCACGCGACAGCGGCGGAACGCTTAGATATCCTAGCCTGAAGAGGTTAGTAGTCGCGAGATAACCAACATCTTATACATTAGCTCATAAACATCAGATTAAGCTTCAACCTTACTCTATAACTTCATCTCCTTTGAGCTAAGCTCTACTCCGTACAATACCGAAATTGCTCGAGACCCGGACCAGCCCATATCCCAACATACATATTGCTACGCCAGCTCGATATGTCAGCATGACCAGTAAAGCGTTTTCACCTGTGTCTAAAAACGCCGAGCCTTTCTAGACTTGCTTTCGAAACAGCAGACGTACAAGGGTCTGTAGGCACCTTGCTCCTCACTATCCGTAGAAAACGTCTAGTTCGTCTTCGCGCTGCGCCTCCATCGACATCTGTTGGTGCTCGTCCGTGCACCGGAGATGGGAACAGAATATAACGATGCGTGACTGTGAGTATAAATTTGGCGCTTCATAGGTCGGATCGCATCAGACATGTTCATTGGCATAGCTCTACCACCAGAGGTAAGTCACTTCGCCTCCCCTTTCAACATAGATGCTCGGTAATGTGAAGGTATAGGAAACTGAGAATTTCATCTCCTGTGGGTGTTGTTTCAGCGAGCTTTCCGATGAAAAGCTTCTTGACTTGTAGACGTTTATAGTTCATCAAATGGACGTGATGTGCGGCCTCTTGTCGAATGCTAACGCGTGTGAAGTTTTCCGTAAAGACCATGCCATCGGCCAGTGCATAATTATCATGTGATTCCATCGATCTGAATAAAGAACGTTGCGTGATCCCTGCAAAGAGATCGCGTCGAGAAGGTCTATCTTTGACATTGATCAGTTCCGTGTATTGATGAAGACGACTTCCCTGTAGCCATCGTTCTTGACAACAGCCTGCCTGCCTCTTCCCCGTCTTGTGATTCCTCGAGCTAAATAGCAGCGTCTGTATTAGACCACTAGTGATTTTTCCTCCAGATTCCATGATGAAGTCGAAGGTTGAGATGATGAGTATTTGATTGAGAAGGTAGAATATCATTCGCCAAAAGGATTCATTCCTATCAAGCTGCGCGTACATGGAAGTACTCGGTCAGCAATCCCAAGCGCAGTCCTGCTGCAGTGGTGAGTGGTTCTTCAGGTTGGTAATAGTGTATTGTAATTTGTGGCGTCTGCTCGGTTATAACATGAGCTATAGACAGATCCACTCATCAAGCTGGCCGAAGAGGTTTTCCAGGAAACTGACATTATGATCCGGACCAAGGTTTGTCGAATAGTCACCGCCAAGTCGGCAAAGTTGTAGCTTCAGACCTAGAATTCTGCAAATGTTATCTTCTACCTCGCTTAGGAGTAGTGTAGGTCCTGGTGGTACGAGGCAACGATACTTCTCGTAGAGCCCGTTGTAGCTACTATTACCATACAGTATTTTGAAACGCGAGATCGATCACCGCACGCTCGCACTTCCTAACAAAAAATCCTCCGACTTGATGGCGATATCCATTTGAGAATTCGTAGTAATTGGCAATGTATCCGATGAATTGATATCGGAAAGATCATTACCTGCAGGAGTTTTCTAAGACAATAGAGTTCTGTCCGTAAAAAGTACATATGAGCTATCTGGACAAGTTGTTTGTTTTGAGATGGTGTACGGCTTTGAGGGTGTGACCTTCCCAACGGTACAAAAACATACTGTTTTGATTGAAAGCAACATTACTAAGGCTAAGACCTATGAGTCTTCCCTTCCTAATGGCGAGATGATGACTTCTGTACTCTCACCATGTATGTAGATCAAGGCACTTCAAAAAATACCAAAAAGGAACATCCACTCCAACTCATTTCATCCGGTCTTCAGACACTAGACCTCGTTCGCCAGCTTTCAAATATAGACGCTTGTGATATGCATGGAGAAATGGTAGGATATGTCTTATCGTCTTCTGATTCTGCTTGCTACTATGGGGGTTGCTAAGGAGTAGGAACCTCATCACATGGGTATATTAAGCTTGGCGACTGAAGGCGACAAAAATCTGCCCCCAACTCACTCAAGGCTCGCCTGAGGCCTGTCGCTTTAATTCTATATTGTCTTCTACTTTATGAGAACTATGCGCACCATTTTCAGCGGACTTCATTCTTTACATTAAGCTAATTGCAGGGGTTATCGTACGATCCTCAGGACAACAATTTAGCTCAAGATAAATCTCTCGTACGACAAGATACTAATCTACTTACTCAAACCCAGACCCTCGTCTTCCTCATCAACGCCTGCAACCTCAGCCGCCTATGCTCCCAGTGAATGACATCGCCCCTTCCCGCCAATCTCATCTTGGATGTCGTGATAGCTTTCACTGTAGTTGCGTACGCCTTCCCGCATACCCGGATGTGACTGATAGCAATATCGCTACTCGTTGGTGTGGGAGGCTTGGATCCGGCACGCGTGTATGCGGCAATGGTCGCCGAGGATAATGCTGGATGTTGTGGCGTCGGCGGTAACGGTTTTCCTTGGTCAACGATCTGAGTATGTTGTTGGTGACATGTTGAGGGATGTATATTGGTATGACAGGCTTGTGCATCTAGCAATGGCGATGCTAAGGTGGATGCTTGTTGAGCAAAGCGACGCGTGAAAGGGGCCATGGAAATTCCTAATGGGCAATTGACGCTTGACGTGAGTGTAGATAAGTACTGGTCAGCACGGGAAGAGCTTTGGAGGTCGTGAATCATTGTGTTACTTATGAATTGGAAGTGCTGTTGAGTCGTATTTATACGGGTATGCCACATGAGCCTGTGGTTCAGTCACTTTGTACTTGGCAACCGCGCAAAACTGTAGAAGAGCGAACGTGTTTCCGCATTGTTGTTGCCGCTCTTCACTTCTTTTACAGTCTTGTTCCCACGTGTAATAGCCATATGTAACCTTGGACTGTGATCAAGCTTCTCGTTTGTGAGCTTTCGTCCCAGTCTACCAGGACGAATAAGGCGTCCCTGACTTATCTGACACCGGCTTCGAGGAAGCCTCTTGTCCGTACAGCATCGAGAGCCTCAGTTGCTAATACTCGTCGAAGGTCCAGCAGGGGCCCGTCGAAGCGAAGGCTCCTGGGTTGAATGTCAGTTGAAGGAACGGATGACATGCAAGTCTTCTGCAACAGACCAACATTGCTACATGCTGACATGTTGTCCCCGCGCTATGGACCTCATGAAGACACACATCGTCGACGACATTGCCAATTCCAATCTTCGAACACAATCTAGAAGTCTGGACAAGACCTTAGTAAGGCGTCACAGTCTGTAAGACCATGGTAGAACGTTGGCCCCAACGTGCTTCAACGTCTGAAAGCTGATGTTGCAACAGGAGAAGCTTGGGCGACAGGCATGCCTTGATGAAAAGCAAGATGTGGTGGCGGTGGGGTAGGGTAAATTTGATGTTCTGTCGGATACATGGAGAGGATCTTAAGACGGCTCTGGCGTGGATTCAGTCCCTGCGACCATCGTCAGCCTCCCTATCATGCAATAGACTCTCGGAAACAGGGGTAATGAAATTGATGGCCAGCTTCCCCACCGCCTAGAGCCAGACAGTTTTCTTGATCTGACCAAGAGCTCCTCCTGGGAGAATGTCAGTCACAGATCAACGGAAGACAGGGAAGCCGATCGTTAGCTTTGTGAACCCAAAGCTGAGTTGGTGGGCTCGTCCTAGCTTCACCCAAGGGCTACTAGTCACCAGCACTGCGCAGAAGTGCGAGCTCGTCGCTGGTGCACCGCCAACAAGAGCCGGAAGCTTGACGCGCTCTGCGAGCGGTGCCCAGCCAGGCTTACGCCTGGCTGGGAATGTTTGCACCGATTACCTGAGTGCTGGAACGAGGCACGCGTTGTAGAACAAGCATGTCTCCAGACTCATTTTTGACCTCGAGTGCAATTTTCTCTATCCTCTGTAACACCTCGAGAGTGGCTTGATTGATAAGCTGAAGCTTTGCCATCTCGTGGTTGTTCCTTCTTAACAGAAGGTTTCTTTCTTGGTCACATGAGGTGGTAATGTGTCTCATCTTGTAGGCAACGAAGTACGTGATGAGCAGCACAACTAAGCCGCCCACCCACGCACCCACAGAGCCAGCTATACTGTTTGCTTCAGACATATTGCAGATTGATGTGCGTACCGAATATTTATCACAAGAATCTCCCTTACTATTGATAGAGTAAGGCCCAATAGGTCAAAGTGGAGAGAAAGATATGAAAGCGGAAGCCCAGGGACGTAGATAAAGCTACCACTAGCGCCGTTCCTCTAAGCTCCAATGATGGGTTGCTCCTTCCTCGGAAGCGAATTGGTAGACTCGACCATATAGTGGGACAGCAGCAGCATTACTACCGAGGCTATCTTGATCATCATTGACCATATCGGCCTGTCAGTGGACATACAGCCTCTACAGGTCAAAAATTGCTGTGTAAACTTCAATCATGCGCACTTAATATCCTTGATTCTCACAGCATGCGGACTGCCAAATCACTGCACATAACATCAATCCTAGCAAGCCCAGAGACAGCAACAGTATGTCTGACCAATGACACAAGTGCATTCGCTGACCAGCTTGTAAAGTCCATTCTCCGAAGAGCCACTTGCTCATTGTATTCTTGTATCGCTGGTCACTCAAGTATGACGCATTGCGAAGAGTGACGGCCTGTTGCATCATTCCTTCCTCTTTCTCAAAGTCCGTTTTACATTTTTCAGCCTCGCTTACTTGTTCATTCCTGTTTTCGCCGTCTTGGAACGCAGATGCGAGAATCCTCCATTTCGGATCCATTGGTGTCAGCCCTGATCCTAGGTCCAACCACTTTGTGATGACAATTGCTAGGCCATCACTGACAGTGTCTAAGACTTCAAGTTGGAAATTAAAATTGCAGCGGCGACACCTATGACACTTTGGCTCTCGCGGCCTCTCCGATCTTGTACTGTTTTCATTCAAGCTCGACTCGATCAATTGAAACATTTCACCCTCGTCCGCCACGAGATGATGACAAACCCACACGCACTTTGATCTCTCAAGCGCCAAATCTGGAAGTCTCGTATGCAGTACCGCCCAGGTCTGAAGCCGAAGACACAGTCGAGCCGGTTTTCCGCACACCCGAGCCTCCACTGATAAGAGTGTCGTTATTCGCCCCCTTGGCTCGCTCTTGCCAGACTCGCTGACTTGTATAAACGACAATTCATCGGTGGAGATGCCGTAGCCGGGGCCGAGGTAATGGCGTAGCATTACTAGCTGCAAATGATGGAAATTGAACGTGTAACTATACACATGCACATACGGCCAGAGATCGCCTCCAGAGTTGGTTTGGAGGCACCATAGTGGCTTTGAGGGCTGATTGAACGGACCGGGAGGACCAACGCGGTCGCGTGGATGGAGGTGCGAGCATGAGTGGCAGTAGAACCATGATGGGAGGTCACGGGCTAAAGTGTTGAGGAATTGCTCACGGTGTCCTTGTATGACGGCGCTAGTGCGGAGGCGAGGCCAGTAAGTGGGACCAATAAGCATCGATAGTCTGCGATTGATGAGGGCAAAACTGGCAGCGTCGGAGAGTGAGAGCTGAAGTGCTATCATCTGAAGAAGCTCTGATGGCAGGGTTCGAAGACAGCTGGCTGTGGCGTCGGGCTGGTTGGCATCAGCCAAGTCGTTGACCGAGCGGTGGCGAAACCAGAGCAGGGTGTTCGGAAGTGGCATCTGGGCAGCCTGGACTTGAGATCTTAAAGATCGCAAGACGGCTTGTTTGAATAGCGTCTTATGTATTGCTGTAGATGCGTAGTCAGCTAAGTTCAAGCTTGTAACGGGTACCACTTGCCTCAGGACCTCAGAGGTTTTTCTAGTACAGTTGCTGATTATGAAACGTCGATGCGAGACTACTCATCTACGCTACTCCTGCTATCAGGGGAGTTACTTCTATTCTCTTATACAAGAAACGTGATAGGATCCTAGATTCCTAAGCTCACTTGCATGGGGTGGTAAGATCACCTCTCAACCGCGCGGTAAGGTACTCACCCGGCTCACGCGGGTTACGCGACATTAAAGCGGCGCTTACGCTAAGCCCAAGGAGGGGTGAGGCCGGGGCAGATTTTAGTCCTCTTGGCAGCAAAATATAGCTTGAGCAAGGCCATTCGCATGTATTTGGACTGACGGAAAAGCGAGTAGTCCAGGACCCAATCCGATTTCCCATTCACCTGATGAGACGGTTGGAGGGTGGAGACTGTTTTAGATGTATTGCTGTATCAGAAATTGAGCCTGCCGAGGTAAGAGCAAAGGTAGAGCTTGTTGGTGGAATCAATATTGCTTCCTCATATTACGAGCAGGCTGGGAGCAATTACAGCGGCTCGGTCGGCTTGAGGTTCTCCCTTGTCGCTCTTGACACTCCGCTAGTGATGATAAAAAGGCAGTGTGTAAGAGAACGACCGTAATTGAAGAAATCCAATTGGCAACTGTGGGGGAATATATACACTTTATCGGTGTATCCTTTTGCGGGCGCGTAGCCCATGCAAGAGGAACTTGAGTCTTCCAATCCTTTTCTGCAACTACCTCTTGGCACGCCTTGGCAAGCCTTGGCACATTTAGCGACAGATCCGAGGTTACTTTACTTTACTTTACTTACTAAGGTATAAGTAGGTATCCGACCCCGCAAATAAGGTATTCCACCATCTTCCACCTTTCCGAGGTCATAATGCATTGATACTACCGAGCCCGAGTCTAGGCTAGGTGCTAATCCCTCAGTCGGCATCATGGATTTCGAGAAGTCCATATCAGCTCTCAATTTGACCCAAAACCGACCACCGTCACCCACATTCAGATTGCTTCCAAGACCAGCTTGCATGAACCCAGAGCCTCCTTGACCCAGATACTGACGCACAGCGGCACTCTCCTAAACAATCACCACAACCCCTTCATCCATCTCAACAATGTCCACCCAATCCAACAGCGAAAAGCCCCACGATCTCAACTGCCTCACAATCCACGAACTCGAAAAGCACGCCTCCCTCCGCATGGACAAGCAGACCCGCGACTACTACAACGAAGGCGCCGACTCCGGCTCCACCGTGCTCGAAAACACAACCGCCTACGCCAAATACCGCATCCGCCCCCGCGTCCTGCGGGACATGTCCCAGATTGACACCTCCGCCCCCCTATTCGGTGCTCGGAACAGCGTGCCCATCGGCGTAGCGCCAACAGCCATGCAATGTCTCGCTCACCCTGACGGCGAAATCGCTACCGCAACGGCGTGCAAAGAGACGAAGGTGGCAATGGGCCTGAGTTCGTTTGCGACAAATACGCTGGAAGATGTTGCAGAGGCCATCGGGTCGCATCCACACGTACTACAACTCTACCTCTTCGAAGAGCGGGAACATTCTCGGAAGCTAATACAGCGGGCAAAGAAAGCCGGATACAAAGCCGTCTTCCTAACAGTTGATACGCCGATGCTGGGGCGCCGCAATCTCGAAATACGGAATCAATTCCAACTGCCCAAACCGTACAAAATCGCCAATTTCACCGAAGACTCGGACTCCACAGCTGCACAAACGGTCATGAACGGCGGTGCTAGCTCAGCAGAGGGAAAAGAGAAAAAGAAGAGCGGGAGCACGAGGGGATATCACGACGGCACGAAGCGAGTCTCCCCAACCGGCCCCATAACCTTCCACACCCACGCGCCCAACCCGACACTAAGCTGGGACCGCGACATCGGCTGGCTCAAAAACGAATGCGCGCCCGAAATGGAAGTATGGGTGAAAGGGATAGCGACACAAGAAGACGCGCTCCTCGCCTTGCACCACCAGGTCGACGGCATCGTCGTCTCGAACCACGGCGGCCGACAGCTGAACGGCGCCCTGGCGACCATCGACGCGCTACCCGAGATCGTGGAGGTGGCCAAGGGGAAGATCCCCGTGCATGTGGACGGTGGCATCAGGCACGGCACGGATGTGTTCAAGGCGTTGGCGCTGGGGGCGGATTTCGTGTGGGTGGGCCGGCCGGTGCTGTGGGGGTTGGCGTATAAGGGCCAGGAAGGGGTGGAGCTGTGCCTGAGGTTGCTGAGCGATGAGTTTAGGTTGTGTATGGGACTTGCGGGGACGGTGAAAGTGGGGGATATCACGAAGGACTATTTGGTCAAGATTGATAAGAGTGGTTTCGTTGCTCGGCTGTAGTTCAGCAAGTAGAATTGTCCGCTTATGTATATAATATGTGAGCTTCGTCAATACTATTCAAATCTTGTAACGAACTGATCCTTCGAGCCCTATCGGCCAGGATACTGCTTCCGCTCCCAGTATCTTAGTGGGATAAAAGACACCAGTGTGAATATAAAAGCCAACTGATTACCAATGTCACCGCCAGCGTCGCCAATCATCGTGGCAATCACCCCTACATACCACGTCTGCACCATCCCCAGGATACAACCCACGATACCCAGCAGGAATGCAACCAAGCCCGCAACACCAACAGGCATCTTCGATTGCGTGTTCCAGACCTCGAGGTTGTAGTTGGCAAGATTTCCTTTACGGAAAAGGTAGTGCTCGGTGAATACGATGACAAAGAACGCCGTATTCCAATAGCCTAAGAGCGAGAGGAAGTTCTGCAGGACAGCGAGCAAATGGTTGCGGCCAGCGATTCCGAGTAGCATGATGCCAACGAAGATGATCAGGGTCCAGAATGCTCGAGGGACGATCTGCAGGGGCCGGGCGAAGAGCTGGATCGACAAAGCGGCGGAATAGATAGCTATACAATTGATACCGATGCCTGAAAGCACAAGGATAACGAGCAGGAATTTGGCGAATCCTAGTGGGAAGAGCATTTTCTGGATCAAGTACCCGAGCCCAGAGTCATATGCATTTGCCCATTCTTTGTTCACGCCCATGGTAGATCCGACACAGCATCCCATCACCATGCCAATGCAGGTAGGAAGCGCGACACCCATGGTAGTCAACAGAAAGACCTTTGTCTTTGACGTGTTCACAGGGTAGTGCACGTAGTAGTCTGAGACAATCGACGACCATGACGCGCTAGATCCATAGACAACACCCAACAGTGTAAGAACACTGCCTGACAATGACGATCCAGAGAGCGAAGAGGGTGTCTTGACGTCTGCGAGGTGGGCAGCTTCGCCGTACATGATCATGAAGATGATGAAAAAGATGGCCCATGCCCAGGACTCATACCAAAGGACAGCACGTAGACCAATGAAGCTGAAGATGAGGCCGAGGACGGCCACGATAACAACGCCAAGAACGAGTGACACTCTGCCATCTGATACGGCGGAAAGCGCGAGGCCACCAGTGATGCTGCCCACAGATGACCAGCCTAGCTGTTCGACGACGTTGAGAGCGGCGATGATCTTCGAAGGCCACCAGCCAAAACTATATCGAGCTATGGCGACTTGGCGAAGACCTGTTCCTGGGCCCAATGTTGCGCACCAACCCTAGAGGCACCAATCAGCCATTGGGTGCTGATTTCATCACACCCACGAATCCTATCTCCGACTCACAGTGACCATAGCACCCAGTAAAGTCCCAAATATGACCGTCAAGATACTCTGCTTCAGATCCAACCCAAATTCCCAACCCAAGAAGCCAGTAGCAAAACAGCTCAAATTCATTGTTCCACTCGCCCACATCAACGCCATGATGGCCTGATTAGGCGGCTTGCGATCCTCGGGCAGTATACGAGCTGGACCGCCCTTCTCAACCCCAAGCTTTTCATCGAGGATGGCTTCATAATGGCGCAGACGGGCAAGGATACCGCGGGGAGGTGGAGGAGGGGTAGTATCGAAGAGGGTATCTTCGCTGCTGGTGTCGAAGGGTATGGAGGAGATCGCGGGAGGCTTTTCGTCTTTGGCTGAGGCGATGGTCATGGAGGCCATTGTGGGGCGAGGAGATTGATGTGAAAGGAGGAAGTGGTGGTGGATAGGTTTTGGATCTTCAGATTCATATCGGACTGTATCTCTAGTCGCCGACCTCGGTACACGCACTGCAGTCTGGATGGGTACATGTTTGACATTGCGGGGATATGGTCTGCTTCGGGCAGGTCATGCAGTGACCTGCATCTTTCTTATCGGCTGCGCTGTATGTAAGCTTTAATCATCGTCGGCACAACAATTAGATATGGGTTTTTGAGGGTGTACTGTAACTCGATATACTGCATGGTCCTTCATTATCAGGATACAGGAAGCAGTCTTGGATGATACGTGAGAGGAAGAATCGAGGGACGAAAGTCTAGACCAGAATGACTAAGCTAACTACTAAATTATGATTGGTGAAGAGTGAGATAGCGCCGTGGCGCCTTCTTACTTCTTCGAGTCCTTCCTCTCTTTCCCTATGACAATGAATCGTCCCACGTTTGTTGAGCTGTCTCTTTAACAGAAAGGCCGCGGCTTACCCGACTACGTTGTTGATGGGATCTTGTGTCGAGGCTGCTGGCTTGTTCATAAAATATGCACGGGAGCTGACAATCACGATATGAAACCGCTTCAGACCACTTCACCATGTCTTCCCACCAACACTTCAAGAATCAGTTTGCCAGTCCTGTGAATACGCTCCAGTGCGATTCACATCGTCATGAGTATTGAAGTCACAGGCAAGAGTTGGAACACCCACTTCATGTGCTCTTTGGTATCTTGTCAAAAGACAGAAAGCTTTGTATACTTTGGCTTCATACTTTGCCTGAACCTTTAAGCTATTTCCATGCAGACTTTCACACAACTCCTGTTTTTCACTGATCACACTTTCTTCACTCTTGGGTGCAAAGCTCAGCTGATGTGCCTCTGCAGTGGACAAATATGGCTTCACCAGGTTTGGACGGGAGCATCATTCTGTTGTCCTTGATCCGTATAGACAAAAGGCATGCTGATAACCTCGGGCAATAGACCTTCTGCCTCCGAGTGTATCATCTACAGCTGAGCCTAGGATTAGCTTGTACGCTTAGGCTACAACGAATCTGATCAACTACCGACTCAATGCAATGTTGTAACTCTCACGCGAGATCGGCAATAGTTGTTCTCCACACAAGCAGACATTTTACCCTTCTGCCTTTGTCGAAGATTACGCTACACCCTTCATCCAGTGCCACAATGCAAAGACAACGTGTATATTCCTGCTTTGTTCCATGATCTAAGAGTTCAGGCTGGATGCGGTCCGTCAAGGGGGCAAGTTTCGCAGTTCCGAATGGGGCCAGTCAGTTCGATTAATAAGATGGATGATGTTTCGTGATGGGAAAGTGACACAATTCTCAAGATTCACAATGGTTCGCTTCGGCTTGCTGATGGATTATCGATCCAACGGAGTGTTGTCATAGAACCAGGGAGCGAGGCGAGATACAGTCACTTTGACAAGAGCCGAGATCAAGGCCGAATCGTCGAATGGCGAAGTTGGCCATGGCCATTCACTCTGAGCTTTCAGCAAAGGATGATAAAATAAAGACTTTGTCAATTCATTTCGTCGTCCAAAGGCTTTCAACCTCCTTTCATCACTCATGAACCCTTCTTGACGGGGCCCAATCATCTCACAATCGAACAAAGAATTGGGAAGAGCCATGGAAGGTTCAATGCTCATTATGCCCAACGCCTTTATAATAGGGTTCTACATCCTTGAAGCATATTCAATGATAACTCGTTCTCGTCCCTCATCTTCAGAATCAAGATAATCTGTCTCTTCACTGATACAGTGGAGTACCGAGCGTGGATATTCCATCATCTCGAGTTGCACGATCTAGCAAGTCGCCCTTCCGACCATTCTCGCTATGGAGTCATCCCTCAATGAGATAACCAACTTTCGGTTCAACTTCGACGCCATGAATCTTGATCCTAACCCTGTCTCCGACGTGACCAAGATGGAGCGCAATCTCGACTTTAGTATCGGTTCGATGTTTGCATTGGACACCTCAGTTCACTATGCCGCTAACGCTCTCCGATATCCCACTGGCGACAATGCCCCATCAAGTGGCGTCATTGGTCCCGGGTCAGTGTTTCCACCAGACTTAAATCAAGTCTCACTCCCGAAATTACAGTCTTCAGAACCTATATGGACTCCAATCATTCCGCAAGGTCCAACCCAACAAGCTCTTTCGGCTTTACCTGTGGGGTGGAGGCCCTGCTCACCACCTTTGCTGCCAGTCGTGGAATCGCAGCTTGACCATTCCAGGTGGATACCTTGCAGTCCTCCGCATATACCCAAGCTAGCTCAAGTTTTTCCACCAGGGCGTCTGAAACAGTTCCAATATCCTGATCCAGAAATCCATTCGGCCTCAAAGCCTGTACCTTACCTCAGCCTGCCGCCACGAAGCATTCCAGCTCAATGCAACGTTTCACCACTACGATCTAAGCGTCGTCCAATCAAAAGCCCCCCACACATAACCTTAGCGCAGACTTCATTTTTGAAAAGACGGCGAAGTATTCATCTCGAGGACCTCTACACCTCTGATCAAGAATCCGATTCATATGACAGTGATTCCGATCTCTCTTCCGCTCCACCCTCTCCATCCATATCATCAACTCACATTTTGACAAGCTATGGTGTAAAGATGGGACCGAAGCATAAGCTCGAGCAGACCAAAGAGCGACAACGGAAGAACGAGCGGCGGCGCGCTTATTATCAGCGTATCAAGCAAAATCCATCTTGGAAAGCCAAACAAAATGCCCTGGAGCGACGGAAATATCACAAGCGCCAGACAAGACTTGGCCTGCATCCTGAAGTAGCTCAGACCAGGTGTTTGACGAAGGCTGTTCCAGAAAAGGCAAAAATCATCCTTGAGAAGGTGACACCCATCTCCAAGAAACCCAAGTCAAAGTGGAAGGGGTGGGTGGTGCTCTCCGATGAAGAAGAGGAGCTTTCTGAGCAGGCGGTTGGAAGTACTATGCCTGATGCAAAGAAAACGAAGCTGACAAAGGAAATTGAGAATACGAAGGAGTTTGTGCGGCCTCAAGCGCAAGCTGAGGGGAGCGATGGCGATGATCATACTGACGAGAACGATGGTGAAGAATATCGCATCATCCCAATGGCTCAATCGCGTCGTCGCGGATCATGCATGGAGACCCGGCGTAGGAGATCTCGACGTGCGAAGCAGCCTATTTCTTACGCCGAAAGGTAATTCTACTGCCGTTCAGACATGTTCGTAGGGGTACCCACGGATGAGGTAGACACATCTAAAGATTTAATACATTCGCTTGCGCCTCGCTTCTCTTTGCCACAGTACAACTTTTCCATCATGATTACTCATTACTCTGATACCTTTAACACTGATACTCTTCCACAATGACTTTTTCCTATAATTGTAACATGCTGATCAAGTGTGAAAGGCTCTTTCCTTGGCTTGGGAGAAAAGAAGGGAAGTAATCATGTTTATATATATAAAGTTCAAGCCACAACGATTTATTCCAATTCTTCTCGAAACTCATGACATGACTCATTCGGCGGGCAGATATGAAGCTACTACTTAACTTGAATCTTTCTTTATTCAATGAAATACCTTCAACATAGCCACCAAGATTCCTCTACTGGTACCGATCATGAAAGCATCGAACGAGGTACTACCTGTGACGTCTGCGAACTTGCATGCACTAAAGCGTACGATCTTGAGAAACACAATGTCTCCTGTCGTCACTTGAGAAACGTCGAGGAGGCCAAGTCGGGCGTTGTCAAGGACTACCGTTGCGATCAGGCCCACGATGCGGAGCCACTAGACATCACCAACGCCCGTCAATGGTCATCGCGCCTCGGAGAGGCCAACAGAGCCTTAGCCCAAACAAATGAGGCATTCAAGAACCTTATTGCCGAGCATGTTAGGGTAGTGAACTGCGCGGAACGGCTGGATGCATACGTCGCGGTCCAATCCGACACGCTTATCCTGGCAAAGAAGACGATTGACAAGATGCTACCGGTGTTTACCGCCTTAGGGACAAAAGATAAGAAAGTATGGGCAGAAATTAAAGACACTGCCACGCCTGATTTACTGAAAACAATTCAAGGGGACCGGTCAGTACTTATTTCACAATTCGCAATGGCGAGGAAGGGACGAGAGCACATCAGGGAAAACATGGAATCACAAAGTCTGCTCGTATTCTTGTACGAAGCCATGTCTTCTGAAAAAGCACAACACAGGAAGCGTCACCTGCAAAGGGTGGCCGAAGCGGAAGCGTGAGCATTCGAGCGCGTCCAAAGTCTTAGTTGAAATGAAAAACAGCGCGCCAAAGCGCAGCTCCACAAAGCAGTCGCGCAAACCGATAGCAGCATTCGAAGACCTCAAGAAGCTGGCAGTACTACATCAAGTCAGCTGCTTTGACCACCGAACTTCGCTTCAAAGTGTCCGTGATTGGCAAGATCCCATCGACCCAGCCAGCAAAGTGTTCCGCAAAACATGCTCGGAAACCGATACCAGTGTTCCAAAAGAATGGAGCGTTCAAATTTGCTGGAATCAAAGAGAACCTACCATTGGTTCAACCGAAGAATCGGAAGTCGACGCTCTCAAAGACTTTTAGCAAACCATGGGCCAATTGGGCAGCGACGAACGACGGCGTGCCAGACTTCAAATTCACAATCAGGATGAATGATAGAGTTTTAATGTACAGCACCGAAGCAACGCCCACGAAGATAGGATAGAAGAATACATCCAGGGAAATTAAGATCCATTGGAGGCAGATCAGCACAAGATCCGCACGAGGAACGAAGTGATTCAACACGCAAAAGCATTGCAATCCATTACGGCCGCTGTGATAACGGAATAGAAGGCGGTAGCAGAGACTCGGATACCGGCAACTCACAAGATATTGACGGGAGAGATCGACATCGCAAGTACGGAACGCTATATATATATATATTTTTCTTCTTCTTTGCAACTCCTTGAGCCAGTACTTGTGAGTACTTGCTTCGGAATCCCCAATACCGTCAGTGACTCTGCTGATGCATGTAGTGCATCTTGGCCATATCAAACTTACCATAACTCCCAGTGAGTGCATCGGGCGCTACGTTATCGCATTGATGCTGTTGTTTTATCGATAGATTAACTTTTATGCAGCACTACAACTTTAAACTAAGTAGAAAATGTCAACAACGCATGCTCTCAGGCGTTATGGTATGACTCCACCTTGGTGGAATAACGTTGCCTTTTGCAAGGGTGTAGAGCAGTACCTCCAGAAGAGAAGAGACTCAGTGAAGCTCACAAGTCCGAGATCGTGTCTAAGGAAATACTTAAGAGGGACCAAGAAAAGACAATGACAAGAATAGACCACTTATTGGAGCAGTAATGAACCTCTCTTTTATCGACGTTGTGCTATCCTTTTTGTCATAAGAAACGCAGAGGGAGAAGACATTGCAAGGGATGTGTGTGCGTCAGAGCACAGCCGCCAACGAAAAGTCGAGATACCAAGTGCGCAAAGGGATCTCATCACCCGCCAGCTCCTCGTCATGCTCTCGGTAGATACGCGGACATCAACCGTAATCCAGTAAAGCAAGCAGGTACGGAGCAGATGAGCGCCGAGATCAACGCCGTTCTCAACTGATCAGTAGGAAAACCCGACACAGACAAGTTGTAAAATTTTAACGATTAGGATTAACCATCCCAAATACAGAACCAAATTCAACGAGTGCGCTAGCATCTACCGCAATCGGGTGAAGCAGCCAGGTACAGAGCAGATGGGGGCTGAGTTGAACGCCGGTGGCCACCACTTCACGCCATCAAACGCAGTCCCGAAAGCAATGGCAAACTTAGTCGTGAGTCTGAAAGCAGACATTTCGGAAGCAGAGAAGACGAGATCCCTAGACCCATACACACTCGCCGCCAAATATTGTGGTAAGTTTGTTTGTATCCATCCGTTCCTAGATGGAAACGGCAGATTGTGTCGGCTACTACTAGATGCGATACTCCTTCACTATGCATGCGGGGGTCGTGGTACCGATAGGAGAGCATGATGAAGAGAGAAAAGAATATCTGGAGATCAAAAAGCGGTAGAACATGCTGCCGATGGAGAAGATGAAGGCGAGTTTGCTGCGAAGGCGAACTCACGGCAAAGGTGTTGGCAAGAGTGACGTTAAGACTAAAGATTTAAGAATATCCGAGATGAGCTGTCAGCAGCCTGTTACGGTGAGTGGCGAGCGTTCAACAGTGTTGGACTCATTCGATGATTTGCTTTGTTTCACGTGATGCGATGGTGATGGGATTTCGAGTTGAGGTGTTTCGATTTTGTTTTACTGAGGTGATTTGTGGAGACACAATGGTAGTGATATATATACGCGATGAGCTTTCAGGATCGTAACTGCAATTGATCGTGAGGTAGAATATGCATGAATGCTCTGTTGACGACGACGCTATCGGGGTGCATCTGGATGGTGATGCAACTTCGTGAAGCCTTGAGAATCATGTCTGGGATAGCGAACGAAGCTCATCCTTCTGAGCTTCATTCATGTTCTGTCTTTCAGCATGCCAATCGAAAACCTGTAAAGTCAGCCACCTGATCGTACATCCGCCGTTAGTTTTCTTTTCAATCACTTACCCTACGGCGCCCACGATGGCAAGCACAATAGGAGGAGCACTAGCCCCTGTCACGGAGACACCACCAGCATACCCACCAAACGCAATGATCAGGATGGATTTGACGTTCTCAAGGATGGTACTGCTCACAGGCCCCACCTCTGCGACCATACGGATTTGAGAGACAATAAGGACGCAGGTACAGACACCGCTCTGCGCTATATCAGCGTAGTGACTGCGAAGACATGTCGTCAAGCCAGGCTTACGAGCAAAAGTAGCCACCAAGTATTCTTCGGAAGTTCGTTCCAGACCGGAAGTGTGTCAGCCCATGGGACGACATACAGCAATACGATCGAACTAAGCGGTGATTCGTTTGCTAGCAGCTGTGTAGTATCCAATTTATATTTCCTCTGAAAGACATCCATCCACACTATATGCAGTGCCGTCATCACAACGCCAGCGAAAGCCAGAATGATACCCTTCGATGTCGTTGGTAGATTTGAGTCGTCCCTACTACTATCAGGGTTATAGTATGTGACCATCCCAACACCCATGCACATCGGTATCAGAGCCATCAGAGCCAATCGTGGAACCATAGTCTTGTGGAAAAGGTAGTTGATGGCGCCCACACATGGTAGGATCAGGGCGCGCACAATCTGATAGTAGAGGGCGGACGTGTAGGCTAGGCTGAGATTGGATACCACGACGCTCATGGACCACGATATAGAGAGCGGCAGTATTTCCAGGGTCTTGACTCTTCTTGCCTCGAAGTGACGGAACGGGGACCCCGAAAGCATGCAGAGCAGGAGGCCTGTAATGGCGAAATGATATGCTGCAAAGCTGAGCTGGTCATGTTTGAACGTTGATGTATTGAAGAGCAATTTATTGATGAAGACCTGCATAGTTGTAAGCGTGTGATCCGATTACTCTTGCATGTGGGCAGGGCTCCGGAACGCACACTTCCTATGGTAGCGCTGGTATTGGCAATCATCCATCCAAGGATCCGAAGCCTGCTCTGGTCACTGATTATAGCTTGCTGCTCTTTGTCGTCCTCATAGCTTCTTGAGATCAATGCGACGACATCTCCGGTTGCACACGGGGATCCTATGGTCTCCGCTGATGACTCCGACTTCCCATCCTCATCCGATAATTCCAGATCATCGGGATCTCTTATTTGGATGTAGGGTGTAGACATGGCGTGCATACAACATAGTGAAAAGAATTATAGTGCGAAAAGGCGAACAATATTATAGGCTTTGGTATGTGGCGTAAAGCAAGGGGCAATAACCAATTTTAGATCTTCTGCAAGTCCTTACTTTGTCCAACCTCGATCACTGGAGACATGGCATCTTCGCCAGCTGAAGTTCGAGGGCAGCTGTTTGACGAATCAATTGTGAAGCGTCCTGTCCCAGAGCTCTTGTCCTCGTATCCGGAAGATTGAATGAGTCAGCACCAGGAGGCAAGGCAACATTAAAAAGGACTTTGGATAGAAAGAGTTCCCGAGCAACTTTGATGCGAACAGTCTCTTTCCCACAAACCCCCCGCGCACTAATGTTATTCTAGCCATTGGTGACAGTGGGCTTTGGGGACAGATAATGATACGAAAGACGCTCATACTAAAGGGACGAGAAAGTAACCGGGCATGGTATCATGATAATGATGAGAATGGGTTTCATGATTAGAGAAGGAGCCAAGGGATCAAGAGGGGTTAAAGATGGGAAGAGAATGATGGAGAGGCAAAATACTACCTTAGGGATCCCCAAAGTGTGAATCAAGCTCTACTTGAGCATGAACAAGTATGACAGGGAGAGCAAAAATTGCACGATCAGCTCTTGAGACTCGGAATCCTCGTGTGTCGTATGCAATAGCGATAGCGAGAGTGCGAGAGCCATGAAGCCTGAAGTCATCCGAGAACGGACTCGTTGATAAGCTGTCACCTCTTCCGCACCTGCGTTACGTGCATGAACCTCCGAAGTGTACCGGATCACGGTCGATTGCAGGATTAAGACAAGAAGCCGATGAAGAATATCGGTGGCTCCAATATCAAATCAAATCTCCAATCAGGGGGTTCTCGGAGTTCGATACTAGCGTATGATCTAGTCCAGTAAGGGTTAGACCTGCGAGTCATTAACGCCAATGGATTTCCGCTAAGCGAGCGATGCATCCCGTTCATGTACTCCGCATTTCAATCCCAGCAATCACACAATATCTCTGCCATATGCCTGCAGCAGGTGGGCGGTTAAGGCATCTGTAAGGCCGAGTACCATCAACTCAGCTTTATTATCTTCCTGCGAGGAGCTGAACCACCATGCGGTAAGCACACAATAAGATTGGTAGAATCCTACCCCAAAGGTAAGGGCGGGTACCAGACTTCGAACCTGCCAAATGCGGAAATCCTCATCTCCCACCACTTCTGTAGCGTCAACGCGAGTATTTTCGTGCATTTTCTCGTGCTGTGCCCTTTTCTTCTCCTCTCGGTCTCCTCTTCTCTCACTGCCTGAGCAATACTTCCAATTTGATGTAATCACTCTTTTCCCTGCAGAATCGCTGCTACTCTCCCCTGCTTTTCTTCTCTTCCAAGGTGGCCGGGAATATAAACAAAGAAATGTGACAATAATATCAAAATATACCCCACTTTCTACGAACACGAACACATTCTCTAATGATTGATCTAATACACATAATGAAGTCTGTACTCTACCTAGGCGCAGCGATCGCTTTGCTTCGCTCAGCCGCCGCCCTCTACTCGCACCATGACCAGAATCCCATGGCCATCCAACAAAACCAGGCAACGAACAAAGTGGCAAACTCGACCGCAAAACACCTCGAGATAGCAGCGATCGCCCAAATGGCAGAAGCATCAACCAACGACGCCGTTGTACTAGACACCGAAATTCTCCACCCGACTCCCCACACCCACAACCCACCCAACCCCCCCTTCCACGTCGGCACCACCACCACCCAATGGGCCATGACATACACCCCCTACAACAACGACCTAACCTGCAAATCCGCCCCCCTCATAACCGCCGACATCGCCTCCATCGCCCGCAAAGGCTTTCCCACAATCCGCCTCCCAGCAACCGACTGCTCCGCCCTCCCCCACATCGCCGCCGCCGCCGCAACGCACAATCTAACCCTCATCCTCGGAATCCACATCGACGACTCCGATTCCTCATCCTCCGACGCCGACGCCCTCACCCACGCCGACCTCCAACTCGCCGAAATAATCGCTTGGGCCACTTCCCCCTCCAATACAACACCAAACCCCTGGTCCCTCATCACCCTCATAACCCTCGGCAACGAAGCCATCTTCAACGCCTACACCACCCCCTCCACCCTCGCCACACACCTGCACACCACCCGCGCCCACCTCCGCACAGCCAACTACACCGGCCCCCTCACAACCACCGAACCCATCTCCATCCTCACAACTTACGCCCCCACGCTCTGTCCAGCCCTCGACATCCTAGCCAGCAACATCCACCCCTTCTTCAACGCCGACGTCAGCGCCGAGACCGCAGGCGCGTATGTCGCTGAGCAGTTGGATGTGTTGGAGGGGGTGTGTCCGGGCTTGCAGGGGGTTAATCTTGAGACGGGGTGGCCGCGTGGGGGGAGACGGAATGGGGTTGCGGTGCCGGGGGTGTGGGAGCAGGGGGTGGCGGTTGGGGGGATTTTGGGGGGGAGTGGGGGGAGGAGTGTGGTTTTGGGGTTTGGGGATGATGGGTGGAAGGATGAGGGGGAGTTTGGGGTTGAGCGGAGTTGGGGGTGTGGGCATTTGTTTGGGGGGGGGTAGGGGGTTTGGGTTGTGGGGAAGGATTGGGGGGGGATTTGGGATTTGGGGTGTGGTGTTTGGGTTTGGCTAGGTTGGGTTGGATTCGTGGTTGGGTATCTGGGTTGGAGAAGCTTCGTTTCTTCTGGATTGATGATACCCCTTGGTGGACTTTTGTCGTGGACGTTGTACGATAGTACTGTATACCGAGTAATCTAATATCATCTGAAACGTTAAGCCTCACGAAAGCAATCGACCATATCCATAAGCATGCTTTTCATCACTCATCATCTATCTACCATCATCATCACCTTCGCCATACCCATAGCCATATCCATTCATGCATCCATGCCAAACCTCCTCTCACCCCCTCACATAAATTTACTCGCCATCCCCATCAACCCCCCACCCCCACCCTGACTCTTCATATACATCTTCAGCGCCATCTCCCCGGCACTCTGCACGGCACTCTGCTTGCTAGCCCCCTGCGCCATCTTCCCACTCCCACTCTGCTGATCAAACAGCTTACTCGCCTGCGCCATCGCCATCCCCACAAACTGATCCTGTCCCCCGCCCCCGCCCTGACTGCCAGCTCCCATACCACCACCTCCACCTCCCATACCTCCACCACCACCAGTAGAGCCACTACCCCCAGTGAACATCTTAAGCGCCTGCATCGCCGCGCCCGCACCGACCGTGTCGCTGGAATGATTCCCGCCTCCTTGTGAACCGTTGCCATACATAGCCTGATGCGCATTGACGGCATGGTTCTCATCCAAGTCGCTGGTCGCAATGTTGGCTTTATTGCCTTGCAGGTAGCCGAGGGCGCTGCCGAACATGGAGGAGTCGCCGGAGGAGCCGGCATGTTGCGTCGCGTGGTGCATGGCTCCTTGCATATCGTCATCGTTGCTGCCATAGCCTCCCTGTCCGCCAGGTCGGTTGTACTGCTCGCCGCCTTGGGAACCGTAGCCGCCGCCGCCGTGTTGTTCTTGACGGCCGCCTCCGTAGCCGCCGCCTTGTTGGCCTCCTCCGTAGTCATCACGTCCGCCGCCGTAGCCACCGCTGCCGTGTTGTTCTTGGCGGCCGCCTCCGTAGCCGCCTTGTTGGCCTCCTCCGTAGTCGTCACGTCCACCTCCAAAGCCTCCTTGTTGACCACCGCCGTATTGCTCTTGACGTCCTCCTTGGTTGCTGTATTCGTCACGACCTCCGCCTCCATAACCACCTTGCTGGTTTCCACCTTGACCATGTCGCCCTCCACCGCCACTGCCTCCTTGCTGCCCACCGTACTCGTCACGCCCGTTACCGTACCCACCTCCTCCGCCTCCGCCGTATTGGTCTCCGCCGTAAGACATTGTATATCTCAGCTTAGTAGGTTCTGTTAATGTGGTTTAATTGTGTAAGGGGGCAATATGTCTTGAGGAATTGACGGAGGACGAGATGGAGGGGTTGTCTTCAAAGAAAACAGGGTTGAAGTGGTACGGTACTACGTAGCGGGTCTTGGCGTTCATCCAGGTAAAGTACTTCATGCAAACAACAAAGCAGCAATCTCATGAGGACCTTCACAGCAAGATTACCGGCGTACTGTATCAATCTCACGCGTGGATATAGCTGGCAGATTATATACTATAAGACAACGAAGTATCTGCCTTAAATAGAACATCGATATGCCTGGTCCCATCTCACACCATGTCATGTTCGATGCGCTTTTTACCAAATGCAAAGACTTGTAAATTCGCAGAGGCCCCAGTCTCAAGCTGGCATTGATGATGAACTTCAAGACCGAGTACTCTCAGGGTTCATTCTTCTTCATGAGCTCCCTTTTCTCCCTTTATGTTTGCCTTTGATGTTATGTCGCATTCTTTCTGGTAGCATCATCGTAAGGATACTCATCCATCCAGAGATATAGCCTCCTATACTTATCCTTATATGTTGTATGTAGAGGGGCTTGTTTTTGTCCTTATGATGCACGTCAACGCTTATGGCAAATGTTCATGGCACTACCTACTTCTGAGAACTGGCATCCTTTCGGACCTTGGAACAGAGCGTAGTTAGGCTCAGAGAGAGACGAAGATTACCGAAAGTCGATGAATTGGTCAGATGACTTGGCCGAGTCAAGACGAGAATCAAGCGAGTCGCACAGTCCAGGTGGGCTTCCTCTATGTGAGGACGCGCCGTCGTTTCATTGGTACCGCATTCTGCCAGGACTCATGGTCGAGGCTGTAGGATACCTCACAATGGATAAGAGCGATATCGTCGCTGTCGTAGCCATTGCTCAACACCACTGTGGGAATCCTAGCGGCTACTTCATCGCGGTAAAATCCTGATCGAAGTTGCGCGGGTCGAATTGAGAACAGGCGGACAAATCGTTAGGTAAATAATGATAGCAGGTGTGGCAATCATTTTCGAGCAATAACCTTCAATCGTACATAGCCCAGGTACATACTTCCATCTTCCTCGTGCGTGAGGATCGTCTGGAGAACGTCACACACTTCCCTCACAACAGCTTCTCTCTTATCTTCTGTATCCAGAACCTCCAGGAACTGAGCACCCATCAACCTCACCCATCCCTCAAGCCCACCCTCCTTCTCCGACGTCAGTTCCGTAGGCCTGTACTCGAGCTTTGATCGCTGCACTTGAAACCCTGCCGCCTCCAGCATATTCTTCATCAACAGCTCTGACGGGAAAAACCACGGACTAGTCTCCCTGGCCTTCTCAATGCTGATACCCTGATGGACAAGCGCTGCCAAAAGGGCTGCATGAACGTCGGCACAGTTGCCTGCGCCACCCATCTCAAACACAAATACTCCACCTGGCCGTAAAGTGCGGTATACACCCCTAAGCACCGACATCCGCGAGGACGCACCTCGAAGGATCCAATGCAACGCAGCATTGGAGAAGACCTTATCGTATTCCCCCTCCTTGATTTCCTCGCTGCCCTCGAGATATCGGCAATCAAGTACATGCCAGCTTAGATTGGATACGGTGCCGTAGGTCGATCGACCAGCTTCAATGAGGTTCGCGGACGCGTCGAAGCCGGCAACGTGTGCCGAGCGCTCTGCGATCTTGGCGGTGAGAGAGCCGTCTCCACAGCCTAGATCCAGGATGGTGTCGCTAGCTTGGGGGTCAAGCCATTGTATGATCTCTTGAGTGAGGAGGGGAACGAAGGGGGCTGAAGCCTTGTAGGCGGAATGGGTCCAGTGATCTTTGGATTGGGTTGCTGGAATGTTGGTGCGGGGAGTGATCAAGTCTCGCTCTTCTTGTTTGGTCTGCTTGTCAGTGTCATGCTCCGCAGAGCTTTTGCGTGTCACGGAAGGCATTTTGCTCGTAGTACCAGAGTCGCGGATCTTGGATAGATTGGCCAACAGGGAGAGGGAGGAGTCAAGGATCCAGCCTTGAGCTGTTGAGCATGCCCGTCTTATGCACTCAATCATTCATCACTCTTCCGAGTAATCGCTGCATGAGACCTTTCCATTGTACAAAATACCTAGCAAAGAGCTGGGCTCCGACATCGGACAGCTCGTTCGAATGACCACTCTGATAAGCTTCAATCATGCTGAGTAATTCCCACGAGGTGTTTTCCTCATCGATAGCTCCAACTGCTCGTTGTCCTACGCGGTCATTGGCGGTCATGCAAGACGTGATACTAGCAGTATCAAGTGGAAGCTTGATGAAATGCAAGCACACCCTTTCCCCATCGAGTTTATACTTGGGAGCCTCGCGCTGGACCTGACGTTAAATGCAGAGGTATGACATAATGTTTAGGTAAAACAAATTGAGTGTATCCACACAGGGACGAGATGCTTATCTTGCCCCTAAGTGCCCGTCTTAGTATTTCACCTCGACATTCAAACTGCCCTATCAAAGTCGATTGCAGTCTGGATGTCAACAATCCAACATTCGTCCTCCCTCCTAACAATGCGATAGATTGACCTTGCGACACCAGCCGCAAAGAGCACACGATCAGTTGCTGTTACGTGCGGATATCCCACGTGGAACGCTACGACATTCAACCGCCAGATCACCGGCCTTCCATAAACACATCTACTACGTACATCTACTACGTAGTATACTGTTGTATCAATCTTCTAACCGAGAGCTTCCGCTTCTGCAGCCTTAGCGATCAGTACAATAACCGCCAGGCTTGGTCCGAGCTTCGTCAGTGCTCTCATGGTCATTGATAGCCGACAACCCCGTCCATCAGCTTGACGACATACAACAGCACAGTCTCGACGACATTGTACGACCCCGAACAGCCTGATTCCTCCTGATGAACGTTTCCTACAACCTACCCAATTCCAACTAATTGCATGGGCAAAGCAAGCAGTCAATTGCAACGCAACCCAGAAACTTCCTATTCTACGCCCCAACATCATGGCTGCTGCAGTGGCTTTCCGCCAACCCCTCTTGCCAGCAGCCGTTCCGACCATGCCAGCACCCGCACCATCCTCCCAGCGGTCTACTGACAGCCGTTCCACCGACTCACGAACCTCCCCATCGGCGAGCCACAAAGGCTCCAAAGGACGCAAGGAGCGGCCATGTGACGCTTGTCGAAGAAAGAAGAGCCGATGTGTGATGAGTGAGGGTCAGCCAAATTCATGCGTGTCGTGCAGCACCCATGGACATCAGTGTACCTTCTTGGAGGATCCACGGCCACGGAAGAGGAGGCTGGACCCTGATGTAAAAGACCCAAACCATGGCAAGCGGAGGTAGGTGGACCCAAAGCTCTATGTGCAAACCCCTACAAGAGCTGTCGCTGACGGTCCATACAAGGTCGGTCCTTGACATGCAGACTCCAAGCAATCCACAGGGAGCAATGAAAATCAAACGGGAGGAATCCGGAGGCTCAAGTGCTTCGCGCTCCGACGGTACATCCAATAGCTGGCAATATCAAGGGTCACATATGGGCTACACGACGGAACTCGATCCTATCCTGTTCGACGTTTCGTATTCAGGAGAGTTGAGCTATCAGAAGTCTGATGGTCGGAATGCGTTTCTCATACATCAGCCAGGCACCCCTCGGTATCCCGAGTCGCAGACAGGCTTGGTCCAAACCATTGAACGATTCGTTGGGTCTCACGGGCCTTCTCTCATACAGCACTTCCGATCAATAAATCGCAGCCTACCCATCGTTGAAGGTCACTTCTTTGAGATGTACAACAGTCGCCAGAGGATTTCTCTCGATCCTGCTCTACTAAGCTCCATATACATTGTTGCCGCGGCATCGGGTCTTCATGAGCTAGAGAACGCTCGATGGCAACAGATCGATCTTGTGCAGCTGGAGGGATTGGCATTCAGACTCTTTGAGAATGCTCTACTTAGTCCAACCCTGTCGACCATACAGGCAGGACTACTTCTCATGCAGCTGTCCCACATCGATTCGAAGTTTCTAAACACCCAGCTGGTAGGCGCTGCATTTGAGCTTGGTCTACATCTTGACTGCACGAACTGGACGGTATCATCGCTGGAACAGGGGTTGAGAAAGAGGTTAGCCTGGGCTTTGTATATGGAGGATCAGTGGTGCTCCTTGGTACACGGTCGACCGTCTTTGATATCGAAATCTCATTGGGCTGTCCACGACCTCTGCCAAGGAGATTTTGAGACGACCGACCGACTTGACGAAAACGTCTCACTCGACGATTTGAAACTTGGCAGGGAATGTTTCTGTCAGATGGTCGTTTTGACAGGCATACTCTCGAGTATTCTAGAGGCTCTCTACACCCAGAAAGCAATGCAAGAATTCGATGATGCAAAGGAGAATGGGACCAGACTGGTGCTCGCACGGGCGAAGCCCATCCAGGTGACACTCAAAGAATGGTTCACGCGTCTGCCCAAGGACCTGAAAATGGACAATGGGCAGGCGCCTGCAACAATTGGTATTTTGCTCTACTCTACAAAGTCAGTCCTAAGCTAACGTGTATAGGCCATCTCCATCTTGCATACTTCGCCACCGAAATAACCCTTCATCGCTGCATAATCCGCTCCCTCAGCTCTACCCCTACAGATACCTATCTCACGCATGTGTGTCGATCAGCGGCCAAGGCTCGTCTCATCTCTGCCATGGAATTCGTCAATCGACTCCGCCCTGTCCATCTCATGTCCTTTTGGTACTTCCCCTCTCGAGTCAACTTCGCATTGATCGCGACGTTCGGCAGTCTTTTACTCGCCACAGCGCCTTGTCAAGAAGAAGCAGAGTTCTACAGAGCAAGGCTGGCCGAGTATAGATGGGCACTATCGGTCAGCGCCAAGAGCGCCGGCTTCCTGACCTTTGCCATCGAATCATTGGAGTCATCTACTGGCTTGCTCAAGGACATGCCGAAGAAGCCGAAGCTCGACGAGTTGGACGTGAGGGAGATGCCCGCGCCACCACCGCCATCGATGCCGAGAACTATACTGGTACCTCCACCGGAGGAAGAAGAGGAAGAGGACGCGATGGACGATGGGACCGATACACAATCTGTGCCGATACCAGTACCGGACAATTTCTCCCAGCGCTCCGAACTCCTGTCCCCGTCGGCATCTGCATGGAGCGCTCCAGCCCGATATACCGGCCACGTCCACGAAGCATCCTATGGGCCCTACATTGGCCCCTTTGCCGGCCTCGGCACACGGGACTGGTTCGACATGACGCATCATGGATCGCCGGAGACTGAAAGGGTGGGATTGTGGGCTGCGTGACCTTAGCTGACGGAATGCGATCCTTGCGCAGCCATGCTGGGAAGGGCGGCCTAAAGAGCAGGAGTGGAAGCGAGAGGCGACGGAATCTATCAAATCGTGTGCATTCATCCAGTCCTTGTGGATAGACATCGTTGTTACAGAGCGGACCAACGAATTGGAGGTCGTTTGCGAGCTGCCTAGTTAGGAAGTTATTTTTTTTCATCGCCATACCCAACAATGCCATTTTTACCGATCTGTATATAGAACATTGCACATCGCGCCCTTCATGCTAGCGAGCTGCTAGTTTAGAAAGCCCCTATACTCCGGTAGGGAGAGGAGGGCATCATCGTCGTCATCGTGCCAAAAGACCACGGCAACGATCACACAAACTTCTTTCCCCTCTTCATATCTTTCTCTCTCATCATCGTTCTTGAGGACCACTATCCCACCATTCCCTCTCCGCAGTGTCAAGTCCAAATCTCATCTCACCCCCAGCCCACCTATTGGTCAATCTCACATCTAGAACTGCCAACCCTCTCCTCACAGCATTCAACCCTTCCCCAAAGTCTCAGAGTTAAAAAATTAAAGACACTTGTCTACGTTTCTGTGGGGAGGAAGGGGGTCGCAGGGTTCGTATGTATCCATCCCGAAGCTGGGGATAAGTGATATAGAAGAGCGTTGATGTGATGAGAGCAGCCGACTGATGTGTACCAGGGAGCTTTACGGCAAGACGCTGTAAAGTACAATATAGGACGATTTTCAAATTCCAGCTCACATACTACTTCCCTCATCAGACTTAGACAAGAGAGGACGAGCACACCGTACTGACACCTCAATCAATCTTCGCAAAGTCAACAAGTACTCAGACTTTTCCACAAAATCACAAACAATCCCCGCCCATTTATAAGCCAGAATGTTATTCAGCTATCCTCTATCACCTCAACTACTCACAGTCATCAAACCTTCTAACCCGCCCAAACAGCTTAGACGTCTCTAGTCTCTACACTCGCAACAACATGTATCGTATAGCCAACATCCATCCAAAGTCCATCCCCAGAACTCATAAACACCATCTCTACACCCATATCGTCTTTGCTCTCATAGCGGGAGTCACGGACTACAGCAATGTATGGAAGCCTCATCGATGAACCCCACCGATAGTACGTCTGGCATCCAATCAGAAATAAGGACACAGCTTGAAGCTCACGTCAAATAACCCCGTCCGCCATCCGCCATCCCCCATCCACCAATGATCCATCCACAGCTCATCAAATGCCATCCGCACACCAACCCCCGTCCCTGCGTCTGGCCCAGTCGCAGATCGCATAGGAGCGATCGAGGGGAATTTTCTTAGGGCGGAAATGGCATCTCTCAACCCCGAGTATAAGTCGCTGACATCCCTCACATCTCATACCAAAACTTTTATCTCTGACCATCGATACCATAGATCCGCCAAACATCCTCTCATCAAATCTGACGTTTTCAATCATACGACGGGAGATAAGCTTCTTGGTGGTTCATATGTCGTCGAGAGAGGAAGAGCTGTATAATGTCTATCGAGCAGTGTCTTGGGCCGAACTCTTTAGGGCGTAAGTGACGCTGAGTCGATATATGGCAACGTTTGTGGTAGATCTCTGAGATTTGTATAGAAAAGACCTGTATCCGAAGTAAGATAATTTTGTGTTGATAAAGGAGTAGGATGCCCATCATTCTACTCACGTTTTTAACCAAAGTATCTATCGTGCTTCTTGGTTACAGTAGAGGTATCCCTTCATCTCCATCTTAGACGAAATTTAGGAGTAACTTCCCTCTCTCATCAACCATCCTAGACGAACATAAATCCATAAGCAGATTGTTCGTCTAGTAGCTCCACACAGCAGTCCTATACCCTACGAATTCTTGAGCATTATACTTACAAAGATGCCCCTCGTTCGACAGCAACGACGATGGCATCCAAGAACGTTTTTGCAAACCAGCACCATCAATAATGCCGTAAACTATTCCCTTTTCCTCACATCGAATCCTACCATACACAGACACGATGACTGATCCAAGTTCCTAATCTCCCACACATGGACCATCACGAGCAGTGAGATAGGCCGGTCTCGCGTCATCAATCACACCACCTTCCCATCTGAGGCAGAAGCCTAGGCGGCTGTCGGCTCGATCAATGATCGCGAGTACGCTTAATGGGGATAATATTCTGTGGTCCTGATGACTCCGGAAATGTTTTGGCTGATGGGAAGTAGGTTGGATGGTAGACTGCTTGGGGTCAATCTGGTGGGGGGGCGTGTAGAGGAGGAAGGTGGCTTTGACGGGGTGAGGGTCGCGTATACTAGTAGAATTATGCTGTTTCGTTGAGTATCTCATTGCCCTGCTTGTGCGGTTCGCTCCTCGGTGAGGTGGATGGCGGCTTTGTCATGGGATATGTTGAGCTGACCATTTTTGGCCCTTACGATCGTACCATAGTCTTCCTCCTGGTGGATCACAGCAAGTCTAACGAATATATGCGACTCATTAGAGATCAATGCTTATTGAAGACATCAATGTTAGGGACGATGATTGATGTTGTTCCAAGTGGTGTACGATATCAAGACTGGGAAGGAAACGGGATTATGTGATCTTGATATCGTCTCATAGTAGGGGAACATGGAGGTTATGGGTACAGAGTCGATTAGTGTTGTGCACCTTGAAAGCCAAACTGTATAGCTGTCTGCGTTTGAACATGTTCTTCAGACACAATTGTACCTTCTGATGATATCACAAAGTTAGCTTTCCAACGGTCAACCAAGAGAGGCAGAACGTACCCTAGGAAGCAGCCCTCGATGATAGCCCCAAACGGCGTCCAGTTTGATTGCCCCAGATTACTCACCAATAGATGCTCTGCAATCAATTCCAGCCGGTCTTCTTCCGAAGACTTTGCATATATGAGGACTTGCCACTGTTGAACCCTGTGCGCCCATAAGGATTACAGAGCGCGAGCGCCAGATCAACGCTAAACTCCGGAATTTGGTAGAGCCAGTCTGTGGATATCATGTCTGTTGGTTTTTCCTTATCCTGCCAATTCGACATATCAGTCGACGCAAACCAATCAGCTATGAATTTGCGGATCATTGCTTTTCGGTGGGTATTGGCGTAAACGAATTCCAGCATAGCGAAGGACGGAACCTTGTTTTGGTAACCGGTGGCGATATCGAAAAGGTCCTCACATATACTTGCTTGCAGAGACCTTACATCATACTTTTCTGCAAGTATGAAGAGACGGAAATCCTGCATCAAGCATTCCCGTTGTCTTTCGGGCGCTGGCATCTCGACCACATCGTGATCTATGGTCTTGCGGTATAGCCATCGAACGAACATATCGACAACATCAGCGTCCTCGTCAGGCAGTTCCATGGTCCGGTCAGTGCTTTCCTTGAACTTCGACTCGAAGGAGGCCTTGAAGACAGGAGACGCAGCACAAAGGATATCCTCGTGGACGTGGAAGACAGTTCTGTTGGCTCCGGCGAAAAGCGTGACGGTGTTGACGTCTCCAAACCTCGATGCATTGTTAGGAATTCCAGTGCGGGCGCGGAAGATTATGGTTTGGACTTACTTGCGTTTGGTTGGTATCGTAGTTGTCATTTTGGGCAGATGTCAGCTCGTTATGGGAATTCCAGAAAAGCGAACAGATCAGGACATGGTTTTCTAAGGAGCAATAGGAGTTGATGAATCAGTGGGTACTGAACGCGCGGCAGCACGGCCCGGCGCTTGCACGGAGTGAAGTCATTCAGACTCAACTGCGGTTGTGTTGAGAGCAATTAGTCCGCCCGAAGTAAAGATGAGTGGTCAGGTGATGGAAGGGAGGGTAGCAAGGATGCATTCTGCGTCACCAGCAACGAAGAAGAAGAGATTTTCCATATCGGCCATATCACGAAGTTTCGAGTCTTCTTAATTAATCAATATTGGGTATGCATCTTAAACCTGATTTGCTCGCAAGCACTCTATCAAAAAGTGCCAGGGTAATCAACCTGCCTGGTGCCCCCACAGCTTGCGTTTTCATCCCAATCGGATGTTCGACATCGGTGCTAACGTCTCAATAAGTTCCAAGTCAAATTCAAGAAAGTTCAACCATACATTGCAAAAAGTGAGACGTCTGAATTGAAAGATTAGTCAATTCGGACTGCTAACATCTTGACCCATATCTTGGTGTATCAGAGCCGGAGATGTCTTCCTGCACGTCCATGTAAAACTCTGCTGTTCTAAACCTGATAGATTTTTTCAAATATTCCGCGTCAGAACACAAGGTCCACCGCCAACTCGGGACAATTAAGTAGCCAGTCATGTGTCGATCGCATTTGGAACCACTTTCTCGGATTGCGTGTTGTATACCAGTCAGCCAATAATTTACGAATACCCGAGCCCCTGCAAGTATTGTCGTAAACATACTCCGCGACAGTCTTTGAAGGAGTTATCGAGCCGTTCTCCTGAACATGAGCTACCAGTATTTCGATCGTGTCCAATTTGAAGCTCGGGATATCGTACTTGTCCGCAAATATTAGAAGTCGTATGGGTTGCATCCACATCTCGCCAGCGTCGTCTACTGGGACGACCCCAATGTTGCATTCCTGCTTGTAAACCCATTGAACGAAAAGGTCGACGGTGTCAACATCATCTTCGATGAGATCCATGGTCTTATTGGAGCTTTCCTTATAGTCGGAAGTAAAGGCGGCTTTGAAGAAGGTCGAGGCTTTACACAGCTGATCCTGGTGGACATCGAACCGCGTTTTCTCAACTCCATCGAAGATGGCCACAGTGCCGACGTTGCTAAATCCAGTACACATCAGCCCTCAGACTCTTGAGTTTATTGCAAATTTTCAGGAAGACACTGACTCGCGGTTTGCAGCTGTCATCTTCTCCGACATTGATATGGTGGTATGTAGTGGGATCTTGTTAAGGCGCAATGGTGCGGTATGTTGCAACAATCTAAGTTATACAAAACATAGAAGGAAGGTTTCTTGTAGAAGTACGAATACCCTTCCTGTTAAGCGCCCTCGAAAGGCATGGGTGTTAACTGGGAAGGGTTCAGATGTTAAGCATCAACTCCAACAGTCTTGATCGATGACACAAAGGTCATAAACTTGTTTGACCAAGTAGGGTTACTATGAGAGGAAGCGTCCAAGTCACAGGACCATCCACTTCGCGATAACGAGAACAGGTCGGTCTCCGAGTCGATGCAGCCATGAGGGTGTCCCAAATCCGAGCTGGGTCACGGAGTCAGGGTATGAAAGTCCGGAAGATCCCTAATTTCTTTTATCGAAGCTGAGAATGATAAGGTCTTGGAGCATCATCGCTAACGCCTTTGGGTCCTTTTCGACTACAGTTGCGCAGTGAATGACCTATCTCTTCAAGATCCAGCCCTTCCCTCCACAATTTAGATCAACTTGCAATCATTGTCATTCAGCTTATATGCTTATTCCTCAAGCATCAAGCCATAAGACACATCAGAGATTGATATCTCGAGAGTGACACCAGATGTATAGAGATTCTTTGCCTGTAGTATCCCATGTCGTGGCAAGTCTGGCATCCGTCATTTCTTAGCAAAAACCATCGAATTTCTGACTGCGGCATTGCCTCAATATGTTCCTTCCAACATCGTATTACAAGACAAAGACACTTGTCACATAGCTTACAGCCGTACCTAGATCTTAGTATCCTCTGTCGTCGACGTTGATCCTACATGGAATTGCTAGACAGCTCCCGATATGAATAGTGAACACGCCTATTTTTTGGTGTTCAGGAACCCCGGGTGAACCTCGGCCTTCTGACGGATGCCTTGCCACGACATGGGATATATGAGAAAATTTTGGGGTTTCGATGTACCCCAGGATCAAGGACACTGGTCGGGACGATATGGGATACCCAGCCATGGCAAGCATAGTGATGCAGGGACGGTATTTATATAGGTGAAGAATCTTGCAAAGGCTCATTTCTTTCCGAAGTAATTCATCAGATTGTTTTTCTGCGGGCTCGTCTTAATTTTTGCTTTCGAGGCGTCTTCGGCTTTTGAATCCGGCTTCTCGCCAATCTGCATCAGGGCCATCAACTCATCGAATTCAGCCACTGGAATGATACCACCGGATGCTTCCTTGTGCCCTCGGGCAAAGCTTTCACCCATCCTTGCAACTAAGTCCCCGGTGTCAAGATCTGCTGCTGCTTTCAGAGATGCAATGATGTTGACTGGAGGATCGCGAGAGCGAGCGCAGCGGGCGATACGGCAGGAGAAATTGACGAAGCCCGGTCGATAACCCGAGTTGGCTACCATGATGATTTCGAGGGCTTTGGAATTGAGATAGCCTGCCCACCTGGTAGCAATCACGCCATGGACTTGGGCAGCGCTGTTGATCCGGAGAACGGCAATCTTTCCATCTTTGCTGAACTTTGGTGGAGTATGGGTTTGCCGTTCGACTTCCTCGTTGATCTCAGCACGAGCGTCCAGTAGGCGCCGGTTGCTTAGGATGTCTTTCGGACTCTTTGCTTCAAGCAAGGCTTGCCACGCTGAGATCACGTCGAATTTGGCAGTGCGTCTGGGAGCGTTGACCAGGGCTACAGCGTCATTGATGGCTTTCTTCGTGTGCGTCTTGAATGTCTCGGTCATGTCTGGAAATGGAGGCTTCCATTTGAGAGTATTCCCCAAGTCTCCATGCGTCCCCATAGCGCACAGAAAGCCGCATGACGCGACGATATCGGGATGCAGGGGTTTGCAGATCTCATACGTTAGCAAGGCGGATGTCGCAACTGGGGGATAATGGCAGGCAGAGACAACAGTAGCATTTTTCGGAAAATCGTCGCTCAAATGATGATCGATGATGAGGGCTTTGGTATCAGCGGAGTCCACTACTGGTGGTGCAGATCGACTGCCTTGATCCACAACGATGATGTACTTCGGACATTCAGCTTGCATGGCTGCCCTTTCAGCTTCGTCATGGACATTGGTATTCTTGCTGATCAGATGAACATGGATGAGATTAGGCGGAAGTCCTAGAGCAACAAGAGTCTTGTATAAGATCACACCAGAGTCAAGACCATCAGCATCTTTATCGGGTACAATAAGTGTTTTGCTTTGCGATGAAGCGCTATTCACATTAGACATAGGCTGAGCACGTGGTTGGATATTCCACCCTACCATTCCTTGAGAAAATCTCGGGCACTCTTGATAGCCTCTAATGAAGCTGGCCAGATGATATTGCCATTCCCGTCGGTTTGCGGGCTTACACCGCAATAGTCTGCCTCCGGTTCCCTTGGCCGTTTCGCCTTCGGCCCTGTTTGTAATTCCGCAGCTTTGCGTTTCATATTTCCAGACGTGTGGACATTGTGGCTTTGAATCCTTCGCCGGTATACAGAAGGATTGAAACAATGCAAATTACCAGTAGATAGACGTGCTTGAGACCGAAGCAAAGGACGAAATGAAGCGGCGGATCTGAGCCTCATCCCACGTTGGAAGCTTCAAACTCCGCCATCCCGGTAGCTTCAGAGAGATCTTTCTATCATTGCTCAGGGACTCCGGCTGAATCCATGATGCGTTGATAGAGTACAGTGATTGGCTTCCGCAGCTTCAAAGCCTCTCGGGCGGCTGGCGCGCCAAACTTTGGGCCATTGTGACGAACAAGACGCCGTATGGCTCCATGACCCCATCCCTTCCTAACTATGGCCAGACAAGCTCTGTCGATTCTCATGGTACCTGATAGCTGGCAAGTCATCGAGTACACAGCCGTCGTGACATCCTGGTCATGAAATCCCTCGCCGACATACGCAAAGCTTCCAAAGATGTCCACCTCAGCCTCCTGTGCAATACTTCGCCTTACTTCAAAACAGCATTTACAGCTGAACAGTTTCAAGACGGAGGGAGCGGAAGGACCGACTTCCCATCCATGATGCAAGACTGATCGATACCTCTGTCTTATCTATCATTTCGAAGACCTATACGCTTGCGATGTTCGAGATAGAGCAAAATTCTTGCAAGCGCTCCTTCCAATGAGCAACACTGGACAGTTTAGCGAACTACAGTACCGTCCCTGACCCTACGAGACAGCATCATTGAAAAATTATGGGCGCTACACATGGGGTTGGTGGATCACTAATCGCACGCCTACCCTCTGCGAGAATCGCCGGGTTCCTACATCCCCAAAATTACGGGTGGAAGGTCGTTGTTCAAAAAGCCGAAGGCGGCATGTGAGATATCGCTGAGGTGGTATAATGGCCTAGAGACACGAACCGTGATCTTGATTATCCCCGGGACATTGCCGTGCGTCTGGGCTACCACGTTGAAGTACAGGCTCGTATTTCCTCATCCATCACGCCCATCTGCACTGGACATGTTCGTCTACTATGAGGATGAAACAGCAAGCAGCTAAGCGGAAGGCATGGAAAAATCGATGTGGGATAGAAAAGCTTTGGGTAGGTGGGAGCCTGGGGAATTGGACGGGGGTTGATAGTATATGTATCTCGGGCGGTAGAATATATCACTATTGCGCTTCCATACGCTATAGCCAAAAACTATTCATCAAGTGCCCACCTCCCATTCGGCGACCAGAGCTCTCCTCAGCAATCTGACTGGTGCCTTACACCCTCCTAACCTCCTCCATCCGCATTCTGTGCTCCCAGTCAAGGAATACACCCAAAGCTTCGAAAACCGGGAAACCGTTCACTCGATCTAGTCCCAGCTTCTTCAGATCGCTAAGCTGCTCGACAATGTCCTGACTCTCTGGGGCTGAGTACTTCGCTTCCAATGACTCTTGCAAGACGTTTCGTCCTCTCATCCAGCCAGTGAAAACCTTCGTGCGTAGTGCCAGTATAGCTGTCCGCTCCTGAGTCCATGACTCCGTGGTCATTTTTCACCCTTCATTCCGACTCCGCGTGCAGCTAGAAGGATATTCAGTTGGTTGTTGATGATCACCTTTTCTTGGGAATTGCTGGCGTGTCATGGTAGCGTTATACTTCGACGGAAGCTGTTGGTGTGCATGGGAAACAAAGCCATCTGGCCATATCGCACAAGTCACGGCAAGCACGTAGTGACGAAGTCGAATCCTTCTTCTGGACCAAGTTCCAATGAGATCAAATGTATAACGCCTGCTCAGAACATGTTTGAATCTGATCCCTGCCTTCCAACCAAGGCCGTCAATCCATAACTTCAGAGATAATCCATATCAGGCGTAATTCACGCACTCCTTCACAATCCATATCTCTCCGTTTGAGACACGCTGCGCTATGCTTGAGACTTCGATGTTGCCCGGTTGAATCTGCAGGGATAGCATGAGTATACCGCCAGGCTAAAGCTTTGTGGGCAAGCATCCATACGTACCACCTTGTTGCCGTCCTTATTCTCCCACCAAAGCTGGCTGCCACCCATCGATTCTACTTTCTCGCCCTCCTTCCACGGGCTGGCGGGTACGATATGCGCCTCTGCGAACCTCCTCAGGTTCTTCGAGGCTCGATCCTCCCCGCTTGTGCTCTCGTACGCCTTGGCCCCTAACTCGTTGTAGTCTTCAGGATCTTCCCATCTATGAGTTCCTTCGTCAGTATACGTGTTCGACTATTTCGCAGCGCCTAGAAGGGCACTTGCGGCTTCCTCGGCAACTTCTGAAACGCCGAGTTTAGTGGTGCCAACACAGTGGTATTTTGCTCGTTGTCGTTCAAGCGCTCGGAGATGCTGTCGATGTCTCGGGTAAAGCCCGCGAAGATGTTGATAGTGCGTTCTTTCCCAATCACGTCAGATATGCTCAGTCCATCCGAACCGCCTTGGGAGTCATGGTCGCCCTTCGATGGCGGCATGAAGATGTTAGGGATGTTCATGATAGGTTCTTGTTGATGCGAACCAAGCCTGTTGTGGGTTTTGCGAATGAAGAGATTCGGGGAAACGAGTTGGGAGACTACCGCGGAGGTCTGGAACGAGATTGAGAGTAGAAGAGGAAGCGACACGGATTTCATGATGTTGTGTATTGTGATGGGTAAGGTCTTCGGTATGATTTAGAAACAGCATTGCTGCGGCAGTGAGATCATCGGGTGAGAGCATGGATCGGAACAAGACCAGCATCAGTTATCCTAGTAATCTCCCTCTGAGGGCTGTTCTATGCTATTCCTAATTGATACTCATGATCATAGTTGCACGAGTCTACGATGGATTGCCTTTGCTCTGCATCTACTTCTCAACATATCCTATTCTATTGACGCGTGCAATGCTGCTCAGGGTCCTGTTGAGGAGGCATGGTCGGACAGTGTAACAAATTCATTGATATTCGAATATGAATATTATAGTAGCGTATTCATATTCGAATATCTAACCGAATATATTCGAATACCTATTCGAATATCTTACCTAAAATAGTACTCCATATAAATTAGTAGGATTAGTAATAAATTATATACTTAGTAAGCTAGTCTAGGTTACTAAGTATTATTAACAGTACTTTATTATATAATCTAACTAAATATACTAAAAATATATACTATTTTTAATATATAACTATAATTAGATATATTCAATATTATTTAAGTATCCTAAAATAGCGTATTTATATTCGAATATCCTACTAGCATATTCATATTCGAATAAATATTCGAATATGAATAAAATCGTTGTTACACTGGGCATGGATGCTTGCCGGAGCATTTGACGCTAGTGGAAAGCTTGGCAGGGATCTAGCTCTTAGCGCGACAGATGACGCTCCGAAGATGCTGGGTTCGGCTTTTGCGCACAGCTGTCTCTTCTTCACCAGCTCCCACACAATGACTGTAGCTCTTTGACCGTCGCCTTGGCTGTGTGTAAGTCCTGTACAGGCATTGGCGCGTATCTGTGCCAGTGAAGTCCCGGCAGCCTTGTCCAGAATTTCTCTACGAAAGGCGCAAGTTGGTTGCTCTCCCTACTCATACCGAACCGCCCCGCCCGTGGGAGTCTGGTTTACCGTCGTGAAGGAAGCAGCAGGGTAAGCTACATATCCTAGCCTAAGTATCATACTTGAGGCCAGTGTGCTTATCACTATCAGCAGCACCGTCGCACCTCTCGACAGTCCACAAGATGAACACTCAGAACGGTCACGGTTGGCCCCCTGCGCAAGGAGCAGGAGCTTCTTCATCACCAAACGAACATACAACGGGGCAGCAGAGACCGTCGGGAGCTTTTGGGTGAGCCATGGCCTTATTGAACAGAAACCTTGATAAATTATGATACCTTATTTTTGCTGATCCAAGGTTGCTAGGCCAAGTCAATCCCAGTCCGCACAACAGCCTTCTGCATCTCAAATGAACGGAGTGTCTCTACTGCAACAGTCTGGTATAGTCATCCTCTTCGCAGTGTTTTAGTGCAGCGAAACGCATTGATAGAACATCAGCTGACGGTGATTCTGCAGGCCCAACCTTTCCCAATCAGTCAAACGGTCACAGTCTTTCCAATCCCCAAAACGTTGCGCAAGCGCCATCTCTACAGGCTGCACATGGTCCACCTACTCTGCAACAACAACAACGACAACAGTCACCACCGAACGTACAACAGCCCCACATGGTTAACCACCCCGGCTACTCTCTACCTACACTAGGTCCGACAGTGCAGCAGCAACTGTCTCCACAGGAAGCTGAGAGGGCATTCGAAAGGGAACGTCTCAGGGAACAGCAGATGCAGCTAGAAATGCTTGCGCAACAGCGCTTCAACCAAGAGACTGAAATACTACAATTGCAGCGTGAACGGCAACGCGAAGAACAACAATTTGAACTACAACAACGTGAACACCAGCAGCGCGAACAGCTTCCCCCACCGTTAGAAAATCACACTGGGACCATTCCCATTCAGCAGCCGATTGCATCAAGAGTTCCAGCTACTCTACATGGGCCGAACGGCATTTTGAACGACCAACATCCAGGCGTAGGCACCGCTCCGCCTCAGTCTACAGCGCCGCTCGGTGCTCCCAGCGGACCGGGCAATGTATTTGGTAACGGCTTACAAGCTGGGAACGATCATTCTTTGAGAGTCTTTCCTCAACAAGCAATGCAGTCTCTTCCCCCTCAACAGCTTCTGGGCTTCAGTAATACTATTACCCCTCATCAGTTACCGAATGGAGTGGCAGCTCTATCACAAGGGCAGCAGCCGATCTTGAATGATGCGTTGAGCTACTTGGATCAAGTCAAGGTCCGGTTCGTCCATCAGCCTGATGTGTACAACCAGTTCCTCGACATCATGAAAGACTTCAAAAGCCAAGCTATAGATACTCCTGGGGTAATCGATCGGGTATCTTCATTATTTGCGGGCCACCCAGAGCTCATCCAAGGCTTCAATACCTTCCTGCCTCCTGGCTACAGGATCGAATGCGGGACACTAGATGACCCCAATGCTATCCGAGTAACGACGCCCATGGGAACGACAGTGTCACAAATGCCATCCGTTCACAATCGAAGCAACGGAGTTTCAAACGGTGTTGCTGCAATGGAGACCGTTCGGCAGGGCATCTTTCAGGAGATACCGCAAGCAAGTATCGAATGGCCTGCCTCCCATAACGAAAATGACGCTTCAAGTAGTGTCCTTGCAGATGCTCGTCGCGGACATCCAATGTACACTAGTGAGCATACCGCTGGCAATGACAGTGGAGTTGCATACGAGAGGGAGGACCAGATTGGAGCTTCTCAGGCTGCACTGATTGCTCATCAGCAGGAACAGCAGGGCGTATCGAATTTAGTGTCCGCAGTTGCGACTAACGGAGTGCAGGGAAGACACAACCTGGCTCAGGTCTCACCTGGTGGCGGACAAATAACCTCCCTTGGCCAAGCGGCTGCTGGACTGAGCAATGCGGCGCTGACTTCGGGCCAACTTCTGGAGAAGCGAGGTCCTGTAGAGTTCAATCATGCTATTGGGTATGTGAACAAGATCAAGGTTAGTCCGTGATAAGCAAATTCCTAGTAGAACCAAAGACTGAGGGAAGACAGAATCGCTTCGCAAATCAGCCCGAGATCTACAAGCAGTTTCTAGAAATACTCCAAACATACCAACGAGAGTCAAAGCCGATTCAGGATGTCTATGCACAAGTAACGCAGCTCTTCAGCTCCGCGCCTGATCTATTGGAAGATTTCAAACAATTTCTACCCGAATCAGCTGCGCAAGCTAAAGCTCAAGCTGCGGCCAAACAGCAAGCCACCGAGGATGCCGCAATGCTCAGCAATGTTCGAGGTGAATTTACCGGCCAACAGCATGCTCAAAACCACACTCCTAGGCCTGAGATTAAGATGCCGCCAGTTGGTAATTTCGCCCCTCCTTCGGCTACGAAAGAAAACAAGAAACGTCGAGGAGGGCCTGGGTCGCACATGACTGGTGGAGCGTCGGCAATGGATACTGGTGCCGGCTCCAGTGGTCAGAATGGCAGAAACGGTCGTGCAGGACCCTCAAACAAAGTATGTGATTGAACGTTTTGACCAAGTGATTCTATTGCTCGTAGATCTGCTTGCTATTGCAACTCCTGTTCATCTTGTTGGAAATAAATTATGGTCATCAACACATAGCAATCATGTTCATTGCTTTACCAATTTCCGTACCACACCTATGCTGCAGCAGCTCGGTCTTCCCTGCTTCAACGTATGCCAGGACTGATTTTTTCTTATACAGAGAGCTAAAGTCGAGCAAGCCAAACCAGCAGCGGTCGAGGTGCCACCAGTCTCACCATCCCTGGTCCCCAGCCTCCCCTCACCAATGCCTCCTTCTAAGGACTCTGGTGGTCTCTCTGAACAACTTGCCTTCTTTGAGCGAGTCAAGAAGTTCATATCAAACAAGAGTACATTCAACGAATTTCTGAAGCTTTTGAACTTGTTCACCCAAGACATGATCGACAAGAAGATATTGATGCATAAGGCCTACAGCTTTATTGGTGGCAATCCCGAGCTCGTCACATGGTTCAAGAACTTTCTCGGGTACGACGGTCGAGACGACATCATCGAGAACGAGCCCAGGATGCCCGGTGACAAAGTTGTGTTGAGCAATTGTCGCGGCTTAGGTCCAAGCTATCGCCTACTTCCCAAGCGAGAGCGTTTACGCAAGTGTGGTGGACGCGACGAGATGTGTCAACGAGTCTTGAACGACGAATGGGTGTCTCATCCCACTTGGGCGTCGGAGGACTCCGGGTTCATTGCCCATCGCAAGAATAGCCATGAAGAAGCGTTGCATCGTATCGAAGAGGAGCGGCACGACTACGACATCAATATCGAGGCTAGCCTGAGGACTATTCAGCTCATGGAGCCGATAGTGCAACAAATGCAAATGATGTCTCCAGCTGAGAGGGCTGCATATGTTTTACCGGCTGGTATTGGAGGCCAGAGCGAGACCATCTACCAGCGCGTCATCAAGAAGCTATATGGTAGAGAAGCCGGCAATAAAATCATCTCAGACATGTTCAAAAGACCAAACGCAGTCTTGCCGATCATTTTGGGAAGACTGAAGCAAAAAGTGGAAGAGTGGAAAGCAAGCCAAGTAAGTTGCGTTCGGTTTGACCCAAAGATTCATCTAATGGTCACCATAGCGAGAATGGGAGAAAGTCTGGCGAGAACAAACCAATAAGATCTTCTGGAAGAGTCTTGATCACCAAGGAATTGCCGCTAAGAAAGAGGACAAACGACAATTCCAGCCGAAGATTCTCCAGACTGAAATCCAAACCAAATATGAAGAGCAACGTCGTCAGCGTATAATACCGCGGACCCGTCTACCAAAGTACCAGCTCCATTATGACTTCAGGGATGTGGATGTCATTCACGACGCCTGCCATCTTATACTGACGTATCTTCACGATGGTTACGTCGGTAACGAAGTTGATAAGACTAGACTTGAAACATTCTTGACGACCTTTATCCCTACCTTTTTCGACATCGATCGCGATCAGTTCTCGGAGCGCATGAGCGATATTTACGACACGCCTCCAAATGAAGAAGGGGAGGAGGAGATCGTCAACAATGACGACTCGAGCTCGGGACGAGGTCGCAAAGCTGCTGGTGGCAGAAAAGCCAATGGCCTTTTGCGAGAAGTTTTCGGACGTGGTCGACAGGGTCAGAAGGAACAGAGTGTGTTGGAAAGCAAAGAAACCACACCTGACCAGTCTCATGATGAGGATACCTCAGGATCAACCGGCACACCAACAGAGAATGCTCCCCGCGTCGACGAAGCTGAGCATCGTTGGATGAGCCATCCGTCGACTGGCAATCCAGCGGCGGATCTCAACAAGCCCTTTGAGCGCCAAGATTTCCACCTCTATGCCAGCATGAATATCTACTGCTTCTTCAGAGTATTCCAGATGCTCTACGAAAGGCTACTGAACATCAAGTTGAATGAGGATAGGGTCAAAACGGATGTACAACGCGCAACGATGGCAAAAGCTGCTTACGACTTGAACTTTATTGAGAAGAAGCCCTCCGAGTATTTCGCGGACGTCAGTCATTCCGCAAACTACTATCACCAAATCCTCACGATGTGCGAAGATGTCATTAAAGGAGAAGAGGATCTCATCGCTCTCGAGGAGACCTTGCGTCGCTTCTATATGTCAAAAGGCTGGTTACTGTTCTCGTTCGACAAGATGCTCTCCGCGCTCCTGAGATTCGCGCTCAGCATACTCGTTAGCGACAACAAGGATAAAAGCCTCGATGTCATCAATCTGTTTTACAAGGATCGCAAGGAAGACGAAACGACTCACCAAGCCGAATTAACTTACCGAAAACAAGTCGAGAAGCTAACAAAGGATGGCGACGTCTATCGTATACGATATGTAAGAAAAATCACGCTCCACGCATATATTTTGTACTGACCTTTCCAACCAGAACCGAAACTTCAAGCATGTCTACATCTCCGTGTTCAAAAAGGACGAGAAGACCTACGCGGCAGACGAACTTGCGTCCACCGCACGCTGGTCATACTACATATCCACCTTCTCAATGCGCGACCGTACCGAGGGGATTGAATTGGGAAAGCTGCAGTTACCGTTCCTCAAGCGGAATATGCCGTCCATGCTTGCCGACGAAGACGATTACACCAACGCATATGGCACGCCCCAGTGGAACGATGATGGTCTCGTTGTAAGGATCAGCCAAGACAGTTACCATCTCTTATACGACCCCACCACGAGCGACTGGTGGGTACACAACAACGACATCAGGAAGAGAGGGCTGGGTGCACAGGAGGAACTTCAGAAGGAGAGGAATGATAAATTCGTCAGCCTCTTTGGGGAAAAAGGGGCGCTGGCCGCCACGAAGTTTGGCGATCAATTCGAGGCGGGAGACGCGAAGTTCAGGCAAGGGATTCAGGATGGTGTTTGGGGTGATGATGAGGGCATTCACGGGAGTGATGGGGTTATGAGTGGGACTTGAGCGGCTATCTTTCAAGCCATGATGAGCGCTATTTCTGCGAGGCGAACGGAGTGGGAGACGGATGTGCAACATTTGGGGCTAGAATCACCCTTGACGGTATGTTCGAGGATGGAATAGGGATCTACCTACCTTCCAGCTCGGTAACGATGATCTCGTGCTTTGACTCTATGGATTTGTTGGGCAAGCTTCTGGAAGGACATCAAATGTATTCTATATGGCGCTTCATCAAGCCACTTATGTTTTCGATTTCCACCTTCATCACTATGTAACCCCCAAGACCAGCGTGAAATTCATCGTAGAACTGCATCTCGGCCCCGGAGAACCTCCAGTGCAAATTATACAAAACAGTCCTCACCAACGCTTATTGTGGCAGCGCTGAAGACCGAGCTCACACATGACTATTCTATTGATCGAACGAAGTCTCAGACTTAAACACCGAATGCGAAGCTGGCTTTATACAATTGTGTGCCTTGCCTTCTACAATCATTTCCAATCAAGAATATCTAAATTCATCCTCGTCTTCTCTTTCCCCTCTCTCACCTTCCAAATCTGCATCTGCATCTACATCTATCCGACCTCTCGCCTCGTTTCGCTAGCTACCTCGCAGGCACCGAACTCTTACTCTTCAATACGCCAGATCTGCACTCGAGTCCTATTTAAGTCCACGGCACAAGCATCGACCACGCTCCGCGAATCTAGTAATGGTGCTGCGGCGAGTATAATGGAAAATTTGTCAGTGGTGGTGGTGGTCTTGTGGCTGGAGCGGATAGGATATGGTGGCTGAGAGCCTGAGAGGAGGGTTTCTGCTTGAGTATGTTGTAGTATCCTAGGTAGGGCGCCCGTGAAGAGTGGTAGTTTGTTGTGGAGTAGGAGTTGTGAGGTTTTGGGTGGGGGTTGGCTGGGGGGTGGTGTGAGTGTTGTAGAGTTGGATTGTTGGATGGTGTTAGGGGTTGTGGTATTCTTTGAGTGTAAAGCTTACGATATGAATGGAGGAGCAGTCTTGCAGTGTTGATGCAGTGGCTAGTAGAATCTAGGTAGTAAAAGCATGTAAAAGGGTTGACTACTTCCGACTGCATAATCTGGTGCCTAGTGAGATTCCTAGCACGTCGTTGGGTCTATTTACTGCTGCACTAATGTGACTTTTCTTCTCGAAGGGAAAATCGGATTATTTGTATCTCAAGAGAACTCTCAGCAGATCTCTTGCAGTCTTACTGTTACGAAAGACGCTAGGCTACGACGAATAGCCCCGATTACACTCTTACTCGGGCGCGATCCGAGACTGGAGATACTGTAAGTTCCTTATAATAATCAGCTGAACCATCGCAGAACAAAGCGATTATGAAGAGACTATAGATTAGACGAGAAACACTGACGAAGAAAGATCACCTCAATTTCTACTTTTCTTCGGCTGGGTGGTTATCACATCAGGCTGTCCCTCATCTTGGTTGTCCCCACAAATAGGTTGTCAGTTCCGTTATTGTGATGGTCATATCCATTATATCGCCCATCATCAGCTTTCCTGATGAGCTGGGTTCGAATCACGATACATTCTTCTTGCAATCGGTCTCCATCGATCACCCATTCCGCTTTGCAGTGATCAGTGCCTCTGTAGACGCGGCAGCGATGACGGTCCAACGAGCGGAAATTATTCCTATATTTCGATGCCCAGTTTCGGCTCATTTGCTTTGGTGGCTTCGGCAACCTTGCTTTCCCTTTCCGGCGGGCTCTGGCGGACAGGTTCTCGTTGTCAGTAGTATGGCAGGATGAGGTCGGAGAATCTTCTGACTGGTACTCGATGGCATCTTTGAACACATCTTGATCATTTTCGGTATGCCTGGAGAGAGCGGCTTTCGTCTGTAGATTACAGTTTGCTTGGCGCTTTCTACGGCTGCGATCATAGCTGTGAACGTTTTGAGGAGCTCGGCGAAGGTTCGACTGTTCAAACCCCCTCTTTAGCTGTTCTGGCCGAGTTATCTCCTGCGTTGATATTGATAGTACGCAACGTGTGTCTTTTCCAAGGAATTCAATGTTAGTGATATCTCGCGAAAGTGCAGCGCGGTGGAGTAGAGTCTGCGATTCGTGGTCTACTGCAAGCACATCGTATATGCGTTCAAGAAGTACTCTTGCCGCATCGACTGCTGCATACTGTATGGCTTGGAGCAGCGGAGTTGGCCCAAAGGTATCCCGGACCTCTTTGTTCGCTGCACGATCGAGCAGGTACACCACGCCGAAAGCGTTGTTACGCCAGGCGGCTGAAGCGAGCGGGGAACGTTGAAATACGTCTTGCTCGTCCACGTTGAGATCATGTTCTAAGAGCAACTGAACAAACGTAGCGTCGGTTTGCTGGCAGGCGTGATGCAAGGCAGTCATCCCATATCCGTCTTTGTAGTCTGTGTGTCCATATGACAGTAGGGTAGCCATGTAGGTAAGTCTCGAATGCTTGATAGCAATATACAAGGCATTCCAGCCATTGTTATTTCTGGAACCGGTGCTGGCCCAGAAGTTCCCGCAAATTTCCGGTGTAGCCTCTCGTAGCCGCCCAGATCAGAGGTGTATTACCACAAGCATCTGGAGTGTCAGTGAGTTGGGGCCGCTCTTTAAGAGCGTCTGCCAATTTTCGACCGTTCAAGCCTAGCACGATCCGATGAGCGCGGTTGGAGTTTTGTTCCTCGAGGAAATCTAGATCGCTAAATGTTGCACAAAGAAAATTAATAATCTCTCTGTCCATCGACTTGCCAAGGATGATGTCCCAGGCATATGTGGCTGGGCTCCTTTTGATACATGAGCAAGAGTGGCCACGTAGTCGCGATTTTCAACTTACTCGAGATGGGTGTTCAGCGCGTAACGGTCTGCGTCAATCTGAATAAGAAATCGATGACTTCAACGCTTCCATGCTCTACAGCGAACTTCAGAATATCGGTAGGTGTTCGGTCAACGTTCGAGGGGTGCTTACGTGCAGTGCTGTACAACCGTCTAGATGGCCTGCATCCGACGGTGTAGCCAAGCCTTGCGAGAATAATGATTGAATCCAGGCTAAGTCTTTATTATGTGTGTATTTGAACAATAGAGCACCTTTCGAAACAATGCTGGCAATCTTGATTGAGATTTGGGGTCCACCAAGCGGCATGGAACGGAAATTAAGCTCGATTTTCTTCTCTACGAACCAAGCTGGGATGTAATAGGACATGCCGAATCTCAAGCCCCGACGCCTACGGCAGGTTGAGACATCGCAGCTTTCCTTTGCGACTGGAAGCCCGGAATAGCCCCAAAAGAGGATGCCTAGAAATCGGTCAAGTAGTTGCGGACTTCGACCATGCGTAGATTCGTGGCAAAGACAATGGCAGGAGCTATTAAATGTCCACCGCGGTCTCTATACCATCTGGACCTCAAGACCACAACTTCCCTCAAGGCAGCCATCTGCGCCTTTTTGGGAGTCTCCTAAATGCAAAGGCAGGATGTTCCGCTGCACGAGGTATAGTGAAGATGTGCCGGAGGAATCCTCTCTTGATCTGAAATCGACAAGCTGTCGCAGATCTCGGACTTCGTCACGAAGTTCGCGCGTATCTGACACTTGGGCTTGAAGTAAGCTCCGAGAATGGTCACTCAAGGCGACGACATTGGCGACGCTCAATTCGATCCGTGCGCCGGTGGATCTACACCAGCAGGTCAGTATTGGAGCTTTAACTCTTGCGGTTCCTCCTTCAGCCATGCCGTTCGAGAGATCCTCGTGGTATCGAGCAAGATTTCTTCGTTGAGAAGGACGCGGCTCACGAATGCGTGTAGATGGTCTATGGTAGTCTTTGCGTTGGAAAGTACGGCGTGGAGACTGGCAACGCGACTGCTTTCCGCATCCAATCTCTTATTGCAGCGTAGGGTGTGTTCGACATCTTTGATGATCGCGCTGAGGTCGGAGATCTCATTGATCAAGGCTTAAGCCTTGTCACATGCGGTACGATTGTTATGAATGACTTTCAAGCTCGCAGTAGTGAAAGCGCCAATGGCAAGAACACTCGCGATCATTGAGAGAGGATCCATTGCTACTGAGCTAGAAACGAAATCATCCGAAGTTATCTGTTTTCTTTGAGGTATCCAAGAATAAAAGCTCAGCCATGCCAACCCTCAACTGTTCCTCCATTCAGGGAAGAACCAAGTAGGGTGGTAAGGTAAAGTACTCACAGCAAGGCGACCAGATGCTGTTCGACAGCCGCATATCAAGATCCCCGCTGCGTGTTTGAAAGGTAGCGTACTTGGACACGTACCTAGGTAGCTGTCTGCTCATTCGCTAGTATACAAAGATCTTTGTCACCCACGTGACACCCTACTCTACCAGCACCTACCTAGAGTAGTAAACCATGTAACTTTTTATTCTGAAGGAATTAACTGGGGCTAGAAGTATGGTAGGACTACTTGTGATTACCCTTTCATACACTTAGTACCAATTGGTTTGTACATCTTATAGAGCTTACTACCTTTGTATACTTAGTACCTGCTTTTACTACAACATAGTAATATCGTAGTTTAATAAGATTTCATAGGCTCTAAATATATGTATAATCATGCTAGGACCGATTATAGTTAATAGGCGCTGCTCTGCCTCGGAGTCAACGGTGATGAGCCATGTACTAATGCGGGTAGTTGACTAAGGGTTAAGTGACGGGTTGTTTCTCGTGTTGTTAACTCGGCGAGCTCTTGAGGCGGTGAGCAAAACAATTCAGATACATTGAACCGAGATCCCTACCAAAGTGTCCGAATCATACTGCGTGCTTGTGGCAATCTAACAACTCCGCGCTGGATGGCTTTTCACATCAAAGATCGATGTTTTGCGTATGGGGAGCCGCTATTGTATCTCACAATCGCTGCTTACGGTCTGCCTGATCTTGTCTCTCCTAGATCTCGGCCTCTGTATTGATGGGCTCAGGTTCCCTTATCGCCCTGATCCAAATAGCCTCACACAGCTCAGTGATTCGTTCCGGGTCTCGAAGGTGAAGGCTGCCGTATTCGGTCAGTTTTGGCTACGTATGGGTAAGGCCATCCGCAGTCGTGCGTCCCCCCAGCAATCCGTCAGACCGTTCATGATCTTTCTCCTTAGGTACCACACGTGCCGAAGAGGACAAAGAAACCGCTGTCCCGGCGCCGGTCTCCGAAGCCGCCGGAGTGGTCCTCGAGGTTGGCCCTGGGATAGGCAGTCAGTTATCGCGGTACGATACTTCCAAGATAACGAAGGTGTATGGCGTGGAGCCCAATAGTGATCTACACAAATCCCTGAGGGAGAAGGTCAAGGCATGTGGTCTGACAGATGTTTACGAGATTGTTCCTTGTAGTATTGAGGATGTTGTCGAGCTCGAGAAGTACGGTATAGCGCTCGGCAGTATCGATACTGTACTCAGCATACAGGTGTTATGCTCTGTACCGGACCCTGACAAGATTCTTCGTCGGTTGTACGCCTTAATGAAGCCAGGGGGCCAATTTGTGGTGTTCGAGCACGTCAAGAGCAAAGATGTGGTTTCGAGGATAGTCCAAAGTATGTTTGTTCTCTCACCATATAGTTGTGCCGTTGGGATGGTAGCGGACGTAGAAAGCTGACGTTGAAATTGTAGATCTGTACAACGTCTTTTGGCCGCTTTTCCTTGGCAATTGTCACCTCAATCGCAATATCCAGCACTCTATCACGCAAGCCGGAGACTGGGGGACAGTTGAGCTCACGGTCCCGACATCGCAAGATGCATGGAGGGTATTTCCTCGAGTAACAATGATTGTTAGATATCGACCGAGGTTCGGGGACAAAAGTCGTTGCCGACTTTCTTTCTCGCCTATTTAGCGGGTGTACTTTCAATATGTATACGTCTAATAAAATCTAATTATTCCGTTTCGGTTTCGATTCACATATGAGAAGTACCAAGTGAAAGTGCTAGATAATCGATAAAATCTTGGATGTTGACACACTTGTCATGATTTAGAAACTACATATAGATACGAATAGATAAATACAGGCGCAACTTCGTTATCGTATCGCTGTAGAGAGAAAGAGAGAGATTACCATTGCTTATTGGCAGTTTGGAGATGCTGGAAAGAGATTCAAGGTAGAGGATAAGATACATTGATTGAATACGCCGCAAGCGCCTAACACCCCCCCAACCCCCTTCCCTCCTTCTGGACTTCGCTGATGAGATGTCGAGATGATATCAAAACCAAACGCCAATAACATCCATCGATAGGGCCGTTTCATGATATGATATGGGTATAACGCACACTCGGAAATCATCGCGGGCCCGCCTCGAGTTGGCCAGGTGTGGTATGATTGCCAGTCATGATTTCCGGCGCTCCACCCCCAACTGGGGCAGTAGTTCCTCCGTTGTTGTCGTTGTTTCTTCTGCGGAATGGATTACCGACGTTAGGGACAAGCGGAGTCCATCCGCGCATCGTTGACCGCCAGGTACGTGGCTGGGCCGTCTGACCATCCTGAGCGTTGCTCGCAGCGGGAACACCACGCTGGTTGGGTGCAGGACGGCGTGTCGGCCGCGACAGACGCTGGCCGCGAACGGGAAAGCCATAGCGACTTCGTGCGTTGTCGTCGAGGTGGAACTGTGTCATGAAGCGGCCGGGAAGGAGCATTCTTCGGCCATTGCGGACGCCCATGAAGGCGTATTGAGGCGGGTGTGGCATGTCTGCCCGTGTCCCAGCGAGGCGGTAGCCAGCCTGTCGTTCGGCTTCGGCGGCGATCTCGGCTTCCGTCCGTGGCTTGGGGACGAAGTAGTCGGCTTTGCAGAGCGGACAGCAGGCACGGCGGCTGGTCAGCCATGGGTCTAGGCAGCTGGCGTGGAAGGCGTGGCCGCAGGTTAGGCCGCGGACGTCGTCATCGTCTTCGAGTGTGTCCAAGCAGATTGCGCATGCGTCGCCTGGGTTTTCCAGCATTTCCGTGGGCACCGCGATTTGAATTTGGTCGTCGTCGTCGAGTTCGTCTTCCGCATGTTCTTCCGAACTAGATGCGCCAACATCATTTGTCCCTGTTTTCGGTTCGTTTGTCCCAGCTTTTGGTGCTCGTTCTATTGCGGTAGTGTTTGTATCTCCAGGTAGCGTGTGTATCTCGGGCGCTTTAGCGGATGTTGGGCTGTTCTTCATATCCTCTGATTGTCGATGATCTGTAGCTGGTGTCTGTGGTCTTTGCTCTTCTGCCGATTTTCTCGACATTGGTATTGCCCCATCCGCATTCCTTAGACTGGCAGCTCGACTTGCGGACGGAGCAACCACGCCGCCAGACGTAGATAAACCCTCCTCAGCCCGTGTCGTCATCCAGGCCTTGTATTTCATCAATGGAAATCGTTCATTGACTTCCTCCATTGACATAAGCCTCTTCTCCTTCCTTCGTCTATGTGGCCTCTGCATGGTTGTCATATCTATCGGTTCTCCATTTTCGTCTTGTTGAGCTCGGCGATTTCTTTGGTTGTACCGGAAGCAGTACTTGACACCGACGATAATCCTAGATACCGATGTCAGATAAGGTCATTGCCCCTATGCTAGCCATTGTATGGGTGGGGATGTTCGCTATTCCGATCCACATACCATAAGTTGGTGAACACAACACCGAAACCCAAGGCAACGAAGAAGAGTAAAGGAGAGCTTGTGGGTCCACCACCGCCTCCTCCACTAGGAGCCGAACTGGTAGCTGCAGGCGCGGTGGTAGAGGTGGAGGGTGCGAGTGATATAGATGATGAGGTCGGCATCCTGGTGATGGATACTGTGTTGATAGTCAGACAGACCGCACAATGGTAAATATGGGAAAGGAATAGACACCCTAGTCGGTAGATATCAATTCGACAATTCGTCAAGCAGCAATATGATCACCGTGATCGGAATAATGAAGTCGGGTCAAGATGAATGACCTGGTGTTTGACCTTGGCGGAACGTGTATAGTATTGTGCTAGCCCCCTCTTCAGAACATCAGACCACAGCCGTCCATCCAATTATATTGGCCGCAATACTGTAACGCCCGAGGCTGAGCAGACGATAGTGGCGAAATGGATGTGTATGCGTGGACTAAGCTGATGGTGACGAGGTCGAGTCTCAGGAATCCCGCCTTATCTCCCGACACCTGTTTACCTTTCCTACAGGAGCGTCGCACGGGGAATGCGATGATATAGCTCGACAGACCTCCACTGTTCTACTGCTATATCAGTCCCAGTGGTCGTGTAGCGTCAGTACATCGTCGATGTCAAAGGATGTCTGTCGTGGTGCGTGGCAGTCAGGCTGAGGGTAACCAGAAGCTGAAGTTGGCCAAGAATGAGGGACGATTGACGGGTGGCGGCAAAAGAGGGTGGAGACTGGAGAGGCTTGGGAGGGTGTCCGGGCCTAGGAGCTGGCACCAATCGGAAGGCAACGATTGCCCCTAGAGCCCCCGAGGGAACCCCCTAAACCAGACACCAAGCGAGCCTAGACTCGTGGGAATTCCCTACTCCGGCCGTGCGCAGCACATGAACCGCCATGAGGCTTTTCTTCATCTACGATCTGTCATCAATTGCGTGCTGTGTTGGTCACGAATACGCTCTCATGGTCTAGAAAGCTTACGAGTATTGCTATCTTATTGTCGAATGAGGCTTGAGATATGTGGGGTAAGGTACCTTACTGGTACATTGCCTTCTACAACATAGTAGTATGTTCTACCGTAGTATGTCTGCGGAGGCTATCGGGAGATGATGTGATTGGATAGGTAGCTTTCAAGAAGCGATCTTGCCCACATTCAGACTCATAGCATCGAGATATCACATCGGTTTACTGCCATTCCAAACAAGATGGCGGAGCCCAACCCTATCGTATTCTTCGATATATCGCTCGCTGGTAAGTTGATGAGTGATCAAGCAAGGTCCCTTCTGTCTCTTCTAGAATAACACAACATGCGGTCCAAGTCTCATCTCACTGTCTCATCTATACATATTGGCGATATCCCATCACATTAGAAACACCAACCCAAGCAAACATGTGAAACACAGCTCTTTCCCGGCTACAACATGTTTCCATCGAGTAAACCGATTAGCAGTATTTGAGTGAACCACATCAATATGTCGTACTCACTCCACCCCCCTCCACAGGCGAACCCCTAGGCCGCATCAAAATCGAACTCTTCGCATCCACCGTCCCCAAAACCGCCGAAAACTTCCGCCAATTCTGCACTGGTGAAACCAAAAACGCCCTCGGACGACCGCAAGGCTACAAGAGCAGCCGCTTCCACCGCGTGGTTCGTACAAACTCAAACCGCTGTCCGATGCAGACCTGAAATCTGAATTCTAAAATACGACAGATCAAAGGCTTCATGATCCAAGGCGGCGACTTCCTCAACGGCGACGGCACCGGCAGCACAACCATCTACGGCACCAAAGCCTTCGCGGACGAGAATTTCACCCTCAAGCATGACGTCCCGGGCCTCTTGAGCATGGCCGTACGTCCACCCTCACCCCCATCCTCCACCCCCAATACCACTACCACTACCACTACCCAACCCCTATCTATCCACTAACCCACCCCTCTCACTCTTCTCTACGTATAGAACTCCGGCCCCAACACCAACGGCTGCCAATTCTTCATCACGACGGTCCCGACGCCGTATCTCAATAATAAGCATGTTGTTTTTGGGAAGGTGGTCGAGGGCATGGATGTTGTGCTGAAGGTGGAGAATACGCGGGTGAGGGGGGAGAGTCGGCCGGTGAATGATGTGGTGGTTTCGCAGTGTGGGGAGATGTGAATGGGAATGTTGTGGCGGACTGGTGTTGGGTATTGTGGTGGGGATACCTTGTTGCATAAGTGGGTTGGGAGCTTCATGTATGTATAGACCTGTTCTTGTTTCACGTCTGATGCTGAATGGTCAAGTTGATTCGGACTATCTACTACTGATGGAGGGCGGTAGCGGTTTCTGCTAGAGCCCGCCCAATTGAATAATAAGCTCCCTTTGTGTTGGCTCGGTAAATACTCATATAACTCACATCAAGATACCGTGAAAACTGTCACCTTGTACAGCATATACCAAAAACATAATACCCTTCCCTACCCCCTGATCCCCATCCATCACCAACCACCGCACCCTCTCCGCCCCCACTCCCAACCCCACTCCGAACGACTCCCCTCCCTCTCCCCCCCCCAACCCATGTTCCACCACCACCACCTCAGCTCAAAGCAAGATAACGTCCCCACTCTCTGCCTGCGTTACCTAAACAACGTATTCCGCGAAGTCAATGAAGGCGGATTCGAGACCAATGATAATCGATGGCTGTGTGAGAGCCAGTTTCGTAGGCAATCGGTAGAGGACGGAAAATCTTTGTATGATGAAACATTCGTACAGCGTACGAGGGGTATTTTGGACTGATGATACGATACCGGCTCCTTTGTTCAGTGCCCTGGGTTCCTGCTCAATGAATCAAGGAGCGATCCTTTTGGCGTAAACATCCAGTGTGGGGAGATTGGCGGCGCGAACCTGGTGTATTCTTCGCTTCTATGTCCTGTGTATTATGCATGATTTGCGTTAGACTAGAATTGTACAGTCTGTAATGTATGGCCGGAGCTTGTACGGCAGTACTACGACAGCTTAGAAACTCCGAATACCTGAACAGATGCCTTCGGTATTTGCGTTGGGGCAGATATTGGTCCAGAACAGGGAAGGGATTTCTATTGCCACTCTATGGGAGTGGTATGTGCGAGAGTCGGAATAGCTGTGTATGTGACGTTCGACACGCCTTCACAGATAATTTCCACCAGAGAATCTAGACCCAAAGTCCTTGGCTCGATTCAACATCTCCTTCTTCTGCGCATGCCCAACTTTGATCCCAAGTCCAACATCCTTCTCCTTATCAAACGCCCTGGCACTAGGATCATCCTCTTTCTCTTTCGGCACAGCCTTTTTATGCTCACTGTACAATGAGGAGCCGCGGTGCCTCTCATTATACTCATGTATTCTCCTCTGCGTCTCTTTCGCCTCTTGAGCCTTCCGCGCATCTCTCTTGTCTTCAGACCCTAGCTGTGCAGGCTTCTTCACACCCATGACTTCGTCCTGCAGCCGCTGTCGTTTTTGCTCGGGCGTCTCGGTCCAGAGTGTATTCTCGCCACCGCTATTGGATCCAGGGGCTTTCGACCCTTTGCCGGTATTGAATTTTCGATTCTTGATCTTCGTGGGATCGACACGCGCAGACCAATCATCTTGCTTTGGAGGCAGTAGCATCCACTCTTCTCGCTGAGGCTTCTTGGCTGCTTCTCTAGCGGCGAAGTCGTCTTGTAAGACTTGCTGACGTTTGGCCTCTGCTTGGTGCTTGCTTGAGCGGGGCGGCGGTGGTAGTGAGGGTCCGAAGTCGTCATCTTCGGAGCTACTACTAACGCTATCTGCGTCGGGATTTGTAGTTGGAAGCTCGGACAGATCGGCTGGAGGTGCTGCTGGGCCTATTATACGTTGTGGTCTTGCTTCATCCTCGCTTGAGGAGCTTCGAGCTCGCTTTGGTGGGATTGCTGAGGGGTCCTGAGCATCATCCACATCTCGTTTACGTTTGATTTGGAGGTGTGAGGGTAGCTGAGGCCCGACAGCAGACATGCTTGTGCAAATTGAGAAGTGTGCGTAAGGTACTTACCTTAATGCACAAAAGAATCAAAGTAAGGTAGGCATGACCTGAGATCGCCCTAAAAGCCTTGGCAATGTCGCCCAGCACAGTCGCACTGGAGCGCTATTGGTAAGAGCGGCTCTGATATCTTGGTAATAGCTGCCTGGGATCGCATACAGCATCGATCTCTGCTTCGAAAGCTCGGCTGTTCTTGTCAAACTACCACTTTGGTATGGGCTATTGTCTAGTACCATGCTGGCGTAAAGGCGCCCTATCATAAGCTTCGTATTCCTGATGCGAGTTCCTCGACAAGCTTTGATGAGAATCATTGGAGAAATGAGGGCTATAAGGCTTCGATGAGCACTGCACAAGATGAGGCCAAAGATGGTCCTGATTCGAATAGCGAAGAAGACTTCAAGGGGGAGAAAAGACTAAGGCATCCTCAGAGCGAAGTGTCGCAGGGTACTGAGCTACCTACGCCCAAGGTAGCAGAACCCAATGGGGTGTTGAGAGAAGATGATCGTTCCAGTGGCTTTGCCAGAAGAACACAGGATGTGGAAAGTGAGGAATCGGGCTCACTGCGAGCCCCTCGTCTGAGTCCAGGGAGACCATCAAGTGCTGATGGTTCTCTCTCCATTCCAGACGATACTCCATCTGTGCAGGTGAGCGCCATTTTGGCTCAAGCAGACGCGCTCTCTAATAAGCTTAGCGATCTATAGCTTCATCTTCTCCTGCCAGAGGTGCCCGCCTCTCTAGCTACAGTCAAAGCCCGACACCATCCCTCCGACCCTTCGATCGACGATTCCAGGCGCGCGCATCTCCATCTTCATTCAATTCGCCACGAGCCTCATCCCCAGCCTTCCTTAACGCGCACTCCCGTAATTCCTCGGCGGCTTTCACAATCCAAGATGTTGGGGCGAGTGAATCACCGCAGGCTCCGTGGGAAGTTGTGCGCTGGACGAGGCTCAGGAAAATGACAGGCCAAGTCTTCTCTGAGGTTGGGAAACGCAACTTCGGACGGCCAACATGCATTGCGATCGCTGTATCTATTGTTCTTGGAACCTCAAAGGGCATCGTACTTGTATTTGATTACAACCAGAATCTGAAATCAATTATTGGTGCAGGAACGAAAGCTGTCGAGTCCGGAGCAATCACATCGATTGCTATCTCTGCAGACCACTCTACGATTGCCGCAGGGCATGCAACGGGCAGCATCTTTACTTGGGAGGTTGCCAAGTCTGCGAAGCCATTTCTACACATTTCCCCAATTGACAGAAGCCGCGCCTCGAACCCGGATGGGCATGTATTAGATGTCGCTATCCTGCACGTTGGCTTTCTCGGAATGAGCCATACGGCTCTGGCGTCTGCTGATGACAACGGTATGGCGTTTTCGCACTTGGTTGGGAGGAGCATAGGATTAGTCGCACGCTCGGTCAAGACCATAAGGATACTTGGGCGATATCCAGACAAAATGGCAGTCACCGTACGGCAAAGAAAGCCAAGCTCCGTACTGGCTTTCTCTTCTCTGCCTTTGGGTAGTGCGGAGCATGCCGCAGACTCGATGGGATTGGTGGCGCTGTTGACTCCATACCTATTAGTCATTGTGTCCACGACGCCAATAGCACAGACTCACTACAAAACCCCAAGGCCGAAGGAAGTAGCTGCTCATGGTGCAATGACCGCTGCAATGGCGTGGATTCCGAGCGTCAAACTCAGAATCAAAGATCCAGACTCTTTGCAACATTCATCAAAGGTCAAGCTCGTTTACTGTTGGTCCAATATTCTTACAATTCTGGAGGTCGTCGAAGCGGAATCCTCTGAAAACGGAGCCAAAGAAGAACCTCCAAGTCTACAGTTCCGGCTCCGAAGTAGATGGAAAGCCGAAGAAGCCATAGTTGCCATACAATGGCTCGGTCGATCCGTGCTGGCGGTCTTGACAATCACACAGCGACTTGTGATTCTTGAGGATCCTTCCATGGTGGTCACAGATTCATCTGATTTAATCCAGAAACACATCTATCATGCGGACTTGTTTTCACCACAATTAAACCAGCTCGTCGATCAATTAGACGATGATGAAGTCTCTGCAATGCACGGAGTGGTTGCAGACGCCTTTTACATGAGTTTCAAGGCCTATAAAGGGCGACTCTTCTTACTGGGGTATAATGAGATCTCTTTTGGAACACTGTCTAATTGGGCCGACCGGCTGCTCGCGCTAATGGAAGAAGGCAGCTTCATAGGAGCAATTCAATTAGCAACTTCATACCACAACGGCGAAGCGAACAAGGTTGCTGTAGGTCTTCCTGAAGATGACGACTCAAGGCACAAGCTGGTCCAAGAGAAGCTGCTAGAGATAATATCGGCGTCGCTCAGATATGCATTCGGCAAAAGTAGGGAAACAAATGAAACGCGAGTAGACCGGCAGCAGCTTGAAGATCTTGCCGCTGCCTGTATTACAGCTTGCAATAGTATAGGAGATAACGAGTTCTTGTTCGAAGAAGTCTACGTCTACTATCAAGATGGAGGTCTTGAGAGTATATTTCTTGAGAGCCTTGAACCCTACATCGACGACGACGATATCATCTTTATCCCTCCAACTGTAATCAAAGACCTCATAGCCCACTACACAACACGGGGGCTCAATACGCGACTTGAAGAGATGATATGTCATCTAAACCCTCAGACCATGGACATCGACCAGATCACCTTATTATGCAAGGAAAACCGCCTATATGATGCTCTACTATACGTGTGGAACCAAGCTCTGAGCGACTACACCACGATACTGGGTGATTTGTTAATATTGGCTGAGCGTCCTTCCAATTCTCAGGCTCAGATTGGTCCAGCACAGCAGGCGTCTGAGCGAGCTAGCGCTTCCAAAGTCTTCCCCTACCTGTCTTACATACTGACCAGCCGCATTTATCCGACTGGCAAGGCAATGTCCGACGACTCGGCAATTCTCGCCAAAGCTGAGATTTACCATTTCTTCTTCTCGGGTGGCAATAGGAATAGCCAAGGAGTAATGATTGGAAGCTCACGCTCTCCAAGACCAGACACAGTTGTCAAGTACCCCAACCTACGGAGAATACTAAATTTGGATGCCCCTAGCTACCTTAGTATGCTCAATGAGGCCTTCGAAGACAGCTTTCTGAACGGTCCTCAGGATCGAATGGCTGATGAGACGCCAGGCCAGTTGACGGAAGAGCAAAAGTTTGGCCTCTCAGTCAATCGTCAGTGGATCGTCAGCATCTTGCTTGAAGTGATGTCGCCTCCGAATTATGAAAGTGATGACACCGTCTACCTTGACATGTTCATAGCGCGCAATCTTCCCAAGTTTGCCCAATTCATTCTTCTCCCTGGTCATGTGCTTGAACGAGTATTGGTGGGTCTTTGTCAGTATCCAAGCGAAGACGTGGCAGAAGACTGCCAGCTTAGTGTTGAATATCTCCTCTCGATGTACCAGCCACCGAATCTATCCTCACTCATGCCCCTTATTTCGGAAGCTCGATTTTACAGAGTGCTGAAGTCAATCTACAAGGCCGAGAGGCGGTACGCGGACCTTCTAACAACGTGCTTGGAAGACTACAGTAACACCGATGCCATCTTTCAATGCATTAGTGATTGTTTGAGACCAAGTGCTGGACTGCCTGAAAAGCAAATCAAAAATGTTCGGGCAGTGATAGTTGACCATGCGTATGATCTCGTAACAGCAGACGTCGAAAAGGCGGCTTCAACAATAGATGAATATTGTCCAGACCTACACAGTGTTCTATTAGCCGCACTCGATGACGATGAAAGTGCCCAGTTTCAGTATTTGCAAGCTATTTTAGAACCGTCAATCTCACATGGAGAGGTAAAGAAGCCGCATACTCGAAATCGGGACTTCGTGGAGCGATATGTGCGGCTTCTGTGTGAATTCAATCCATCTCACATAAGCGACTACATCGAGCAGCTGGAGAACAATGATTTGCGTTTAGACGAAGTCTTGCCTGCTCTTGAGCGTAGCGGCGTCGTTGACGCAGCAGTGGTTCTGATGGCAAGGGAAGGGAAAGTTCGCGAGGGCATTGATCGGTTGACGCAGCATCTTAACACATTGGGGTCCGCTTTACTTGGTCTATTGGATGGCGCCAATGATAGCCCAGATTTCGCCAACACTGTGGAGACTGGTCGAGATTTGACCGAATCCATCCAAAAGTATGCCAGAGTGGGAGTCTGGCTTTGTCAAAAACAAACACAAGCCAATGAAAGGAGAGAACCTAGGCTTTTGAGAGCTAAGAGTGCCAAGGCGCTGACTGAAGCCCTCTCTCCAGACGAAGAGCTTTGGTTGGATCTGATCGATGCTGTTGTCGCAGTGAGTCAGGATGTAAGCGAGATCTTGAGAAGAGAAGAGCTACATGCAGAGCACGATGAAGACGAGTTAGTGCACCGAACGTCGGGCCCAACCGAGCTTGAGCCCTCTAGAATAATTACGGATCTGCGGACTGTAGTTCAGGAGACTTTCACAGGGCTTCTCGTAGCCACCAGCGCTCCTCATACGAAAGAAGCCCGCCATACGGATGTCTCATTTCTACAGATCCTTCGAGCGTTCCTCAGCCGAGCCTCGCTCTCGTCACCTGCATTGTCAAATTTGAGATCGGTCATAGGAGATATCTTCTCCGCCTACTCATACGAGGAGTCGTTGCTTTCTCTCGCCAATCGGTTGCTAGACAAAGACCTCTTTATGCATCTGACAGAGGCAGATACTCTGCGGAGAAAAGGCTGGAGACCGTTAGGCCAGGTATGCGAGGGTTGTGGCAAGAAGGTCTGGGGTCCAGGCGTTGGTGGCTACCATTGGGACGCTTGGCAGCGAAGCAATGAAGAAAGAGGTATAACAGATCGAAACCGTCGAGGAAGCACGGCATCAAGATCGTCGTCCACTGAAGGTAAAGGGAAAGCCGTGACGAGATGTGATGATCCGGACGCCAATACGGAGCATGATACCCAAAGCGGCAATGAAACAAGCGGCGAGGGTAAGGGTCCGGTTGTGATCTTCTCTTGCAGACATATGATTCATAAGATTTGTTTGGAGAAAATGGAAAATCAAGAGGCTGCTTTGGGAGAGGAGGCCTTCGGAACGCCGGGGCTAGACCTCGTATGTCCGCTATGTACACAGACCTCGGCATGAGGATTTCCCTATACGACGCCTTTGTATACCTTATCTTTCGTGATGTGGGATGTACTCTACCTTGACTTGCACCATCGGCGCTTCAGAGGAGGTTCGAAAATCCAATCTCATTTCAAACCTACTTGTCCGAATCAAATCCAAGATATATTGAAGTGGATTGTGACCTCGACAAGGAACATGTGCAATTTCATTGTCCCTTGGTGAGTACGATCCCAGTACACGACCCTGATAGGTCCCTTGTGGTAAATCGAGTAACGAATCTAGATCTATCAAGGGGGAAACCCGGGTTTTCATGCCTTCAAGATCCTTCTTATCTCCTCCTCGACGATGGGTAATCTCCTCGAACAGCATGATATTCCATCACCCCAAGCCCATCGATATCTGACAGCGAGTGCCTCTGACTCTCTGATTGGCTGATCATAATGGCGCTAAATCTCGAACCCAGCATCGGCCCGAGGCTCTTGCGCCAACCACAGGCCATAACACGACTTCGAATCTTTCATATTCCAAGCTTCCAACACCATCAGAGAATCCCTGTCGTGATAAAGCGGCTGGAAATGGCACCTTAATGGCCGACAGTGGAATGATTTAGTTCATCATGAATCCCTCTCGACTCTCCCACCCGTGCTTCTAGAGACTGCTAAACAATGGCTTTCATGCATAGCTCCTACGCCCCTGTAACGCGCGTGAAAGCTGGCCTTCATTCGCCAAGTGCCGCAAGGATGGCATTGTAGCGATCATCCGGGTAGGCAAGTCCCTCACTTGCCCTGTATCTCATCTCAACAAATCATGATGTCCAAGATGGACTCTAGAAAGCCTTCCATGGAGGTAGCCAGGGCAGAGTCCATCTACTGTCTCCCCTGCATCAAATTTGTCCCGGTGTATTAGGGAATGCTTTATATGCTAGGTTCCCCTGTGTCTCTTTCAGTATCGAGAATCTTTATCACTCCTTTGAAGATCTCCTAGTCGTCGAGAGGTTGGCCGTCGTTCCCTTTTGTTTCTTTACACTCCTTTAGTATCTGTCCGCATATAGTCACTCCTTACTATCAATATGCATTTTTATACCACAATCCTTTGTGCTGGTCTGGTATCGGTCACCATTGCTGCTTATACTGTTCAAGACGATTACAGTGGGAACAACTTCTTTGGAATGTTCGGCTTTGATACGGTAGGATTGGGTGTCTCTCTGTCGTACGGTACTAATCAACGCCTCAGGAGAACGATCCTACCAGTGGCTACGTGAACTATGTGGACGGAAGTACCGCCCAGCAAGAAGGCTTGACCAGCGTCAATAATGGCGTCGTGACAATCCGCTCTGACTCTACCAATATCGCCTCAGGACGTGGCCGAAACAGTGTCCGGCTCACGAGCCACAAGCAATACACGCATGGGTTGGTGGTGCTTGACCTTGAGCATATGCCAGGTTCAGCATGCGGTGTCTGGCCCGCATTCTGGATGACAGGGCCCAGCTGGCCCAACAACGGCGAGATCGACATCCTTGAGGGCGTCAACTACCAGTCCACCAACGCAATGACATTGCACTCCAATAGTGGCTGCACCATGGTCAACAAGAATTGCCAGGGAAACCAAGGCTGTGGGATGCAACAGGGAGGTCCAGCTTCCTTCGGAGATGGTTTCAATGCAGCAAACGGTGGTGTGTACGCTATGGAGTGGACTAGTACGGCCATCAATATCTGGTTCTTTGGTCGCAACAATATTCCGGCCGGCGCCACTGGTGCAAACCCTGACCCATCAACCTGGGGAAGCGCCCTTGCTTCGTTCCAAGGTGGATCAGGTTGCAATATAGATGATCACTTCAAGAATAACAATATCGTTTTCGACACCACATTCTGCGGTGATTGGGCAGGTACGTCCGTCTTCATCAGTATCTATATACAGCTAGTCCATGTTCGTGCGATGAAGGCTAAATCCTACGTACAGGCAGCGTTTGGTCCCAAGACAGCACTTGCTCCTCCAAGGCAGCCAGCTGCCAAGAGTATGTGAAGAACAACCCCTCCGCCTTTGAGTCCGCATACTGGACGATCAACAGCCTCAAAGTGTACACATCCAGCGGCAGCACACAAAACCTGTCCCCAGCTACTCCCGGCAACGTCGGTCTCGGTAGTTCCACCCCCGACGGCCCCATTACAGAGAATCCTACTAGAAAGGAAAAGAGAGCAGCGGTTCCAGCGGCTGTGGTCGCTGAAACGTCAGACGGCAATGTGTCCTTAGAAGTCGGGAAGAGGGAGATTGACACACCCTTCAATTCTGTGGTCGAGCAACCTACTGTTACGAAACGTTCAATCGCTGATGGGGGCGAAGAGATGTACATAAAGAAAGGAAAGGTGATAAGGCATTTGAGGCGACATCAGATGGGAGGTTTTGGCCACCATCATTCTTGAGTTTATGGAATACTCGGACGGGGCTGGAAACGGATTGAGTACGGTCTGGTACTGGAACGATCACATGTGAAGATACTTCTTGTGGACTTTTACTAGGCTTTCTGCTTGTATATACGACTTTTCTTCCCTTTAGAGGCCAGATTATACATTTGAAATCACAAACATCTCTGATCTAGAATCTCAAGCGCAGACAATTTGCATGAAATCCCTCCCACTTGAATGATCAACTGTGAAACAATTCTGTAACATGCAACATGCCATGCTGCATCTTAGACAAGTGACCCTCACCACGTAGGAGATGCCAAGCCAGGCGGGCGGAAGTAATTCCGCTACACAGACGCAACGAAAATACAAAGTACCAACCCCGCTTCGGTCCTTGGGACAAATCAACTCGCCACGTTGGCACCCACGATCGAGATGGGCGGCGGACCCGATGTAAAGCCAGAGCATCTCCTCATAATCATACCATTCAACGAGCCAATAACGATAATCGAGAGGATAAAGAAGAATCACCCCAACATCAAGATCACATTCAGGCAATTGCAGTTTGCGGACACGCCATGGAAGGCTGCTACGGCAATACCCCCGGGTCAGTTACAACAATTTATATTTTACCTCGATTGGAGCCGATCGCTGATAACTGGGTCAATATCTCAGAGATATATAAGGATATCACGATCCTGGTGACCCTCTCCGCTCTACCGCAATCTCGAGAAGATTGTCCCAAGCTTGGTACGTACCCTCGTAAGGTCAGCGTACGGAGGTCATTGGCAGCGTTGCAGATGATATCGCGAGGATATTGAATAGTACTGGAGCTGGTGCATTCCCAATTCGTCAGAGGGGCAGCGAACCATTTGATGCAGCGTGCCAGAAACAGCATGCAGCAGAGCTCGGTGTGAGATAGAGCTCTCCTTTGGACCCATATCAATCTGGATGGAGATCTGGCGTCGTTGAACTATTACTTCAATTTATCAACTAGCATGCTGCTGGATACCTGAAGCTGACGTTTTCCATCCCAGAATTGATCCACTTCTTCTCCGCCGGCACAAATCACATCGCCAATTCCCCAATCTACACCTCCACCTCCATCCCACTCACCACATCATCTGGTATCCACGGCCCCCAGATCGCCGAATGGGTCATCCTCACCGCCTTGGCCCACTCCCACCACTACTCGCTTCTACACTCGTGGCAGGTCGATCACACATGGGGCAGGGGATCTGATCATAACGCCTTTAGATCCCTACGAGATAAAGTCGGGCAGAGACTCGGCGTGCTGGGATATGGCTCGATAGGTCGGCAAGTCGCAAGAGTAGGCAAAGCGATGGGCATGGACGTGATCGCGTACACCGCTTCGCCACGCACAACGCTGGAGTCAAAACACGACAAAGGCTTCATAGTCCCCGGTACCGGCGATCCAGACGGGTCGATCCCATCGGCATGGTACAGCGGTCTAGACAAAAAGAGCCTGCACAATTTCCTATCCCAGGACATCGACCACCTCCTCATCAGCGTCCCCTTGACGAAAGAAACGACACATTTCATTTCAGCAGAAGAATTCGCCATCCTAGGCAAGACACGCAACGCATTCATCAGCAACATCTCCCGCGGCCAAATCATCAACCAATCAGACCTCATCACCTATCTCCGCAAATACGCCGACAACGACCCCCTAGACGGCAAAGACGGTGGCGGCGGTCTCCGGGGCGCGGCGTTGGACGTGACGGATCCGGAACCGCTACCGAAAGACGATCCGCTGTGGGACGCACCGAATTGCATCATTACGCCGCATATCAGCGGCTTGGGGGAGGCGTATATTGATCGTGCGTTCCAGGTGTTGGAGGTCAATCTTGATAGGAGGGAGAGGGGGGAGAGGATGATCAATGTGGTCGATAGGAGGAAGGGGTATTGAGGGGTTGACTATTGGATATTAAAGTCTTGGAGGGTGACTTTGTTTGTTTCTATGTGCACGTATGTTATACGGCAATTGAGTCAATATTACACTTTTTGGCAAAATTCACCACACCCGTATTACTAGATTGCCACACCTAGAACTACATGGCACAGGTATAAGCCCCGTAGACCTCCTAGCTATCACCATGAATCCAGAGTATCACAATCACAATCACAACCCCCCCCCCCCCCCCCCTCCCCACCATCAGGCAAGCCCCGTCGGTATCTCTTCGCAACTCACAACAAGGCCACCACCACCACCCTTATCCCTTTATCCGCAAGTCAGTAGTATTATACCAAGCCGTCACAGCGTGAGGGGTGGAGCTGGTGTATTGTAGGCTGTCGACGGAAGACTATCGCTAGATGTTGCGAAAGTCGATTCGATTCGCTGAGGTTCTGGTCTTATGAGATAGGATCGCGCGATCTACAGACCTCGGGGCCAGATAGGCAGAGGAGGTGGGTGGGTAGGTAGGTGGAGGAGTGTGATTTACTTGGCTGTTACATATAGAATAAGGTAATGCGACCTCTACGATGCAGTAGTAACTTACAGAAAGAGGGGTTTTTGCAGCGCAGAGAGGGGACCTGGGGTGCTTGGTTGCTTGCTTGCATGCAATTCAATTTTTTCGGGGATGGGGGTATCATCTGTCGTATGAGGAGTGGAGGGCACGTTGGGTGCAGACTTTGTCGACATGAAGAAGTTAGGATCCGATACGTATTACTAAATGACGGATTTTTCCCACGCTGCGTACATACATACACGCAGTGCAGTCGCGATATGTTAAGGTTCGGATTTAAGTCTGGCAATATGACCGTTATTTTCAAAGTAATGCCAAAATCAACGCGTTGATTTTTCGCTTTGCGGCCGGTTTGCGGGCTAACTTTGTACGCTGGGTTTGGCCTGCATTTAGAGCGACGATAATGCCGTAATAGTGGAAGGTCCCCAATAAGAGCAGGCGGTTCAGGGCATGTTCGGCCACGTAGAGAAGCCCCCAGTCAGAAAGGACGACATCTCCCGCGCGTTCTCGCCGCCCAGACCGAGGTCCCAATCATCGAGCATCGCGTCCCAGTCTTGCCCGTGGAAGCTTGTCGGATCGAAGGCCTCTATCGCAGGCTGCTGGTGCAGTGGACCTTCGTATGACTCTCCCTTCCTGCTAGTCTGCGTCATGTAGGCTTTCGCGAGGTTGAAGAACGTTTCGCAGGCGTCGTGCAGCTTGGCGACGCCGGCAGAGTATTGCGCGGCTGATTTCAGCGTTTGGACGGAGACTTCCATTAGCTTCAAGTCTGCTTCGCTTCTGAAGGCGACGACGGTGCCGAAGAGGACGATGAAGGGCGTGAAGGGCGAGAAGAGATAGGTCCTGTTTGTGCATCAGTGGAAGCCATTGAGCTGGCTCTTCTCCTCGGCTCACCAGTTGATTAACGACTTCCACGCCGTGTCTTCTCTGGTCAGGTACTTTTCCCAGGCTGCATTGTAGCCGTCGATTGCTGCACGGGAAGCGGTCACGCACTCATCGCTGAAATGAAGAGGGCTGTTGCCTCGGGTAGAGCGTATTGCCCGGTATACCAACGCCAGATGCGACTGCAGTACCAGGCCAACACCCTCTAGCATATCCATGGCTGATATGTCGTCCCCGTACTCCAACTAGGAAATGTCAGCGTACAGCTCATGCCGTATCTATTTGGGAGACACCGACTGCCAGTAGCTGCTGACGCAAGCTTATCAGCCGATCCGCGAGGATCCGGGCTCGTTGTGCTTTGACATCGGCACTCTCGGATTGGGCACGGCCCGAATAGAGCTGTTCGTACACGTCTCCCTGTACATACGCCAGCTCGACGCCGACGGAACAGAAGAACAGACCGCGATCTCTCTGCGCCTCTACAAGGGTACATCGGCTGGCGGTGACGTCGTAGTCCTGCAGAGATGGGCTCCGACCGAAGTTCAAAGATAGGCCTCGGTCTACTGAGAACAGGAACCAAAACGTTATGATCTTCTGCTGGGCCTGGGGATCGGGACTGTCGAACGTCAAACAATGATAGCCTGCGTCTTGGCACAATCGCGCGCCGGCGGATACAAATGTCAGGGCCAAGGACGGCCGCGAGGTTTCTAGCAGGAATAAGGTCTTTATCTATCAGTCAACATTTTGCCATTCAGACGGACGCTCGGCTTACCAGAAGAAGCAGAGCCTGGATCTGCCTATACGAGTGCTCGAGGACTAATGGCGTACAGCGAGCCGCGTCGTCCAAGTTCCGCTTGCAAAGCACTCTTGCACGCTCGAATTCTAGCTCATCGAGACCGTGGTGATGCAAATCGCGCTCTTCGAAGTTCTTGAACATAGCCCATAGGCCAGCGATCACCACAATTACAAATGCAGTAGAGCAGTCTTCGGCTGGGAAGTAAACTTTCTGGCACATGTCTGTCATGCTTTGGATGTTCAAATCCGACAGATCAGGAAAGTACTTCTTCGGATTTGCTGAAGATAGGGAGCACGTCTATTAGCGAGATTGAAACTTCGGGTTCAACTACCTTACTTTTGGCAGCTCGGAGAGTCTTCAATACTAGCGACACTGGTGGGAGCTCGTAGAGATCTCCGACCGGTCCCTTTGTCTCATCATTCAAGCGGTCTCTCCCATTGCTTGAAGCCGAGAGTGATTCGCTTGGCAGGCCAGCAGAAGTGGCGGCGGATCTGAAAGCTTGGGAGACTTGCTCCGAGTGTGCTGTGAAGGAGGAAGCGCCCGCAAAGGGGACTTTATGGTCATCTTCCAAGTTTCTAGGCGATCTGGCGGTGTTGGTACGCTGAACATGAGCTTCTGTATTGGCCGGGGACTTTGGACTCGCAAGAAGGGTGTGGATGGTCTTTTCAAGGCTGGCGAGTCGTTCGTTGACGCCTTTGACCTCCTTCTCACTTCATAGAACATTTAGTACAGGAACGGATAGCCTGTCGGCGTGTGAGGCAGAGAATCAACCCACTAGCCAGCGGAAATCAGGATTCGTTTTTTCTTCTCCGGCTGTGTTGTCGAGGTCTTGCAGTGCCCGTGCGAGGCAAGGCATGATGAGCAGGGCGCCTTGCGATCGCATTTGATCTGGTATTAGGTTGTAGATCAGCATATGTTGTACTGTCAGTGGGGTCTCCGTGGCTATCACACCTTCCTGGTGCGACAGGCGTCGCACTACAGCGGACGGTCAGCACGTTCAATGTGATGAGAATTTTGCAACATTGAGATTTATGTTGTATCTATCTTGTACGCACAGCTTTCCCCACCAGTCGGGCCTCCGAGTCGGCCCCCTCGGGTTCCGAACGTTCAACATCCATTGTCCTCCAGATGACGAGATCCAGTGCACCAGGAAAAGCATTCGGGAAAGTGGCACAAAACCACTGTTAGTCTCTTATCAGCAATTGATCGATTATTCAACGTTTCACGATTGATGGCGATTGTTAGATGAGTGCCGGAGCTCAAGGGGCCCGGCAAAGGGCCTCGATCGGAACCCGCGGGGCCCGAACATATGACGACCGAACAGTTAGGTGCTCGTCATTCACGCCCGACCAGCTATGATTGCCTAGAAGTTACAGTCAACACGGGACGCGAGGACTACGACATGGCTGTCTTTCCTCCGTCCCCTTCTTTCATAGCGTCATCGTTTCCCGCATGCAGATATGTAGCACTGCCAAGGTAGATATCATATTAATGTTGTATATAGTACTTTAGATATGTCTTTCTGTTTGCACGCAGCCTCCATGTCGATTGCGTGAGATCAGGTATATTTCTCGATCCAAACAACGTTTTGCCGATAGAATGTCGTTGCCAGAGACGGAAAAGGAGAAGAGTCTGGCATCGAGCGAGGCAGGAGATGTCCTGCCGCAGGAAGAGAAGCAACCAGGAGGAAGTTTCAAAGACTATCTGGTATGAAAAGCACTATGATGTGGTTTCCAATATTACAACTGACAATATCCGCGCAGAGAATATTTAGCTATGCTGACAAGTACGATTGGTGCTTGAACGCAGTCGCTCTCGTGGCCAGCATAGGCGCCGGTGCTGCTCTGCCTCTGATGACCTTGGTTTTTGGGAAATCCGTGGCAAAGTTCAATGCATATCAGAGCGGTCAGGCCAGCTCAGACGCCTTCCGCAGCGACATCTCCCATTTTGTGTGAGTGTTCACGATTCGTGTCCCCATTGTGGACCGCATACTGACTGCTCAAGTTTGTGGTTCATCTATCTTTTCGTCGCTAAATTCTGTCTCATCTACGCGTCTTCGGTAAGATCAGCCCCACGCAGCACCGCTGATATCTTCTGACTCAGGCAGCTCGCAATCTCGGTAGCTGCCATTCGGACGACACGATCTCTTCGACGAGCCTTTTTGGAACATACTCTGCGTCAGGAGATATGGCACTTTGATAAACGATCGACTGGTGCTATCGCCACCCAGGTTACCACCAATGGTAATAGAGTCAGCCAAGGCATTGCAGAGAAGCTAGCCTTCGTCGTTCAGGCTCTCTCAATGTTTTCCTCAGCCTTCATTGTCGCTCTGGCCGTACAGTGGAAGCTCTCTCTCATCACTTTGAGCATTGTCCCTGTGATATTTCTGGCCATAGCGACGGCCATTGCCGTTGACGCTCCTACAGAAGCGAAGATCGTTCGCATCTATTCGCAAGCCTCCAACATGGCACAGGAAACCATCTCATCCATCAGGACCGTTCATGCCTTCGGGGCTCGTGCGAAGATGGTGAAGAAATATGACGACTTTCTCCAACAGGCCCACACAGAAGGCAACAAGAAGTCACCCCTCTATGGAGTAATGTTTTCGGTCGAATACTTCTGCGTCTATTCCGGTATTGCTCTCTGCTTTTGGCAGGGTTTCAGGATGTTCCAGAGCGGCGAAGTTGCGGATGCCGGCCAAGTTTTCACGTAAGCACAGTGTTTCGTGCGAGGAGCCAATACTAACAGACCGTCATAGTGTAGTCTTTGCCGCGCTAATAGCAGCGACCTCGGTTTCCACTATTGTACCCCAGATCAATGCGTTCACGTCTGCTGCTGCGGCCGCGTCCGAACTTTTCAGCGTCATTGACAAGAGATCCGAACTCGATCCGCTGGATGGGTCGGGAAAGATGCCTGGCGATCGCTGTGATGGCAGTATCGAAATCACGAACCTGGCGTTCGCATATCCCTCTCGCCCTGGCGCTCCCGTGCTGCGCGACTTCAACATCTCCCTTCCTGCGGGCAAAACCACTGCATTAGTCGGTGCAAGTGGAAGCGGAAAAAGCACCGTCGTTGGTTTACTGGAGAGGTGGTATGCTCCTTCATCAGGGTCCATCATGCTCGACGGGATCGACATTTCGGATTACAACACTCAATGGCTCAGAAGCCGTATCCGGCTGGTACAGCAGGTATGATTTTCAAGTCTGCCTACGAGTGTGGCTTGTCCTCTGATCCTTCCGTAGGAGCCAGTCCTGTTTCGTGGTACCGTTTTCGAGAACGTTTGTAAAGGCCTACTTGGATATCAACGTCAGCTTTCGGCGGAAGACCAAATGAAGCTTGTACGCGAAGCTTGCGTTTCAGGTAATGCGGATGGCTTCATTCAAGAGCTCCCAAACGTATGTACACTTCAACGTCTGACTTTCCGAACTTCTTCTAAGTCTAGGTAGGGCTACCACACTGAAGTCGGCGAACGAGCAGGTATGCTGTCTGGCGGTCAGAGACAACGTATAGCCATTGCTCGCAGCATAGTCTCCGATCCGAAGATCCTGCTACTAGATGAAGCAACAAGCGCTCTAGATCCCAAGGCGGAAAAGGTCGTCCAAGATGCGTTGAGCAACGTGTCTCGTAACCGGACAACTCTCGTCATTGCTCATAAATTGGCAACCATAAAAGCCGCAGACAGTATCGCAGTCATGTCCCAGGGAACAGTGGTCGAGCAAGGCACCCACTCGGAGCTTATAAACAAGAGAGGACATTACGCAGCTCTAGTCGCAGCACAGGACCTCGGAGATGAAGAAGAGGCACCAGCAACAGGCCCTGAACCAATAGACTTCTCTGAGAAGATTGATCGTCAGATTTCCCTCCAGCCGAAGCTCGAGTTGTCGAAGACAGCTGATGCCGAAGCCCAATATCTGGCATCTGGCACACTGAATTACTCACTCCTAAGATGCGTCATCATCATGTTTGCGGAACAGAAGAAGCTTTACTTCTCCTTCATCGTATCGGCGATCGCTTGCCTGGTTGGTGGCGCGACGTACCCGGCTCAGGCGATCCTTTTCTCCAGGGTTCTAAACGTCTTCCTATTAAAAGGCCAAGAGGCCAGAGATCAAGCCAACTTCTATTCCCTTTTCTTCTTCGTAGTTGCACTCGGTAACTTGCTTGCCTATTTTGTCATTGGCTGGATTTGTAACTACATCGGACAGACAGTGACGCACAGATACCGACGGGAGATGTATGATCAGGTCTTAAGTCAGGTATGCTATTACGTTGCCAAATGGTTCGTACTTACACGCTTGGCTAACAATACTAAAGGACATGGACTTCTTCGATCGACCTGAGAACACTTCAGGTGCGCTGACATCCAAATTGTCAGCCTTACCCACTCAATTACAGGAGCTAATTAGCGCCAATATCCTTCTTATATTCATTGTCCTCATAAACATTACCTCAAGTAGTGCACTAGCCATTGCGTACGGATGGAAATTGGGCTTGGTGATCGTCTTTGCCGGCCTACCTCCCATTGTCATGTCTGGCTACATCAGAATAAGGCTTGAGACGAGGATAGAAGGTATTAACAGCGAAAGATTTGCAGACAGTGCCAGTCTGGCGAGCGAGGCAGTAACAGCCATTCGAACGGTCGCATCTCTAACCCTAGAGAAGCCGATACTGGACCAATACTCGGACATGCTGGACAGCATCGTTCGCCGGTCAATCAAGTCTCTCTTGTGGACAATGTTCTGGTTTGCCTTGTCTCAATCTTTGGATTTCCTCGTGGAGGCTCTCGGATTCTGGTACGGAGCGCAATTACTAGCCTCAGGAGAGTACACCACCGAGCAGTTCTACATCATTTTCATTGGTGTTCTATTTGCTGGCCAAGCTGCCGCACAGTTCTTTGGCTACAGCACGAGTCTGACAAAGGCAGTGGGAGCCGCCAATTATATACTCTGGCTGCGCACTCTCAAGCCGATCATGCAGGAGAACGACCAGAACCGCGGGAGAGGACCTGAAGGAGATTCTGCAATTCAGGTACAGGATGTTGATTTCAACTACAAGCAGCGGCAAGCATCCCGCGTCCTACGAGGAATTACGATGACAGTGAGATGCCCTATGATACGAGTCCAAACCATTGCTGACCCACGCAGATCGAACCAGGCCAATCAGCCGGAGTCGTGGGAAGCAGCGGCTGCGGCAAATCAACGCTGATCTCCTTGCTCGAACGCTTCTATGATCCCACTTCTGGCCGCATCAGCCTTGACGAGAAAAACATCGCGGAGATGTCGCCTCGCCTCTACAGGAGCTACATGTCCCTGGTACAGCAGGAGCCAACCCTATATCAAGGCTCCGTCCATGAGAACATCTGCCTAGGTCTCGACACCGACCCACCAGAAGACCAGCTCATCGAAGCATGTCGTCAGGCAAACGCGCTCGATTTCGTGCAGTCGCTGCCCGAATCTTTCAACACACTATGCGGGACTCGAGGCATCCAGTTCTCCGGCGGTCAGCGCCAGCGTATCGCGATTGCAAGGGCTATGATCCGCAATCCGCGCCTGTTGCTGTTGGACGAAGCGACGTCGGCACTGGACACGCAGTCGGAGCGGATCGTACAGTCGGCGCTCGATGAGGCGGCCACGACCAGGACTACGATTGCGGTTGCGCATCGCTTGTCGACGATCAAGAATGCGGACGTTATCTTTGTGTTTGCGAACGGGCGGATCGCGGAGAAGGGGACGCATGCCGAGCTGCAAAGGCTCAGGGGAAGGTATTATGAGATGTGCGTTGCGCAGTCGTTGGATCAGGCATGATCTATGTTGTAGAGCTTGCTGTGAAATAGATGATGTCCCTGTATTGGAAAGTAGTGGGTGTTTTAATTTAGCAAGTTGACGGGTTGGAAATGGACGTTACAGTCACATTAGCGTCTTGGCCGTATTCTAATGTAAATCACTTCCTACATAATCAATCATTCCATGTCATTGCTCCCGTCAAATGGCCACATTCTATTGAAGAGTCTTTCTCAAAGCGTACTAGAGCTAGAAACTGAGGTCATTATATATACATCTTATTGACATTTTGGACGAATGGATCTA
>JAABUY010000310.1_pt1 | contig 92307 bp, 89 predicted proteins | sample 5560271 | NCBI WGS metagenome assembly JAABUY01 (sample SAMN10711886, study PRJNA513374) | rock metagenome | isolation source: Antarctica rocks | place: Antarctica: Victoria Land, University Valley | reverse complement strand
GGGGACCTGAGCATCAATCTTCAATCAACCGCCACATCGATCATACTCACCATGTTGGCAGCCCCAACCTTGTGGCGGTTCCCTAGCTGACACCGAAATGGTCAGCTCCATTCTTCCACTGGCTTCGTACTGTCGCTTGACTCACAGGTTGTTGCCCTAGCTATAAAACCTTGACCTAGAATGGTAGCCAGGTGTGTCTCAGTACTGTTCAGTACTGTCGAGCTGCCTATATGATTTCGAAATCAAGATTACTCTTTCGAGAAAGAATAGTGAGCTTCGAGGCGGGTCTGAGCAGTAAAAGCTCTCGGGATGTGCCTCAGGACTCCCTATTGGGACAGGATAAGGAAATAATTCAACAGAAATAATGACTGACCAACTCCTGATATCTGAGTGACCACCCCATTCATACACGTCAAGCTCTGCGTGTTTCAATCGAAGCAGTTGCCCGGCTCATTGCGCAACATCCAGCCAAGTATACGGGGTATTAAGCTCGAAGCTGACTTTACTGAGGAAGAGCACGAGGAAGAGCATGGCCGGTGTATCCTTATGTCTCGCGAAAAAATCGAGCAGTGTGTTAGAATCGACGCGCAAGCATCGAAGCCTTATTTTTGTAAGAGCAGGCCAAGCATTACTCAGTAGTCGTCGAGTATCGTGCACATTGAATGTGGCCCCCGATTAAGTCACTCCCAAACTAAGGCGATTGAACTAAGTCGTCGATGACAGTGTTTGGAGAAGAGACAAGATATTTTTCACTGTAATCAGGACCTTTGACTCTGGGGTCCAGATCAATCTACAGGTCAAGTTCTGTGAGATGGCTGAACAACCTTTAAGCATCCATCGTGAACCTCACCTGATCTATAGCGTTGGGCACCTTGAGCGAACACAAGGACAAGCCTATCTTCAGTGGTCTGTCATGGTCTTGCCAATCGCCGATACACAACTCTGTGATGCGTATTTTTGCTAAAGAAAGAGCCTGGAAAAGATATTGAACGCGATGACTGCCCCATAACTCGTAAAACGGCTTCCTTTCCTGTTGGTAAGACCAGAATAATACAGCGACCTTAGTATCAGCCAGGTGCCGAGCGTGAGGACCCGGCAGAATTAGAGGACAGTAAAGGTGCGAGGGACCTCCGATCACAGAACCTTTTCTCGGTCTCGAAAGTTTAGGAAGCCCTTGTACGAGTACAGTGAGGTTTTTTGAGGTAGCCCTTATCTGCTTCTAGTCATTGTAAACCCGGCAGAATGCATCGTGTGCTGCACCTTCTTCGGGACGGGACAACGAGCGATTTCTACCCAGTACATATTAAGATTGCGACAGAAAACTGCCCCGACCTCATACACTCGCGTGATACGGGTGAGGGTCGCGCGAGCCTGGGTGCTCCTGGGTGATCCTGGGTGACCTTTGGTGACTGCGCCCCTTGAGAGTGGGGAGGCTGTTGCCTCATTGCTATTCTTTTCAAGATCATTACGTGTCTCTATCACGTTTGGGCTGATCGTCACTACGCAATCTGGTGGCCTAGTCGAGATGCAGGCTTTGAGGCGTTCCGGATCAAACCTTTTGAGCGCGCACAGAGTGTCTCCATGGAAAAGCCCACATGAACATGCTCCCTTACGCCCATGATCATCTATTCTTCTTCATTGCTCCCAAATCTTCTTAAGTGTCCTTCTATTCTGCTTGTGCGCTCTCGCCTACGTATCCATACTTCCTCCGATCGCGAGGCTAGTAGATAACGGACAGACTGACGTTTTACAGCTGTCTGGGATCTTGCCATAGATTAGAATATATACTGATTAATATTTTCTTGATATCATTTATTGGTAGTGCTAGGTCTCTGTAAACCCTTCACTAAACATCCATTCCTTAGAGACGCGCTTAAATAGAAATATCCTTAGGTATACTACCTGATGAATGATTTGATGGAACGTTTGATTGTTCAGCTATGGACACCCAACACTACCTTGCTATATTCCTTAACCCTATTCTCCGTTTCAATTAGATTTTCTATGCCATATTTACAGGCGAGCTATAATACTCCGCCCTTCTTAGCTTCTATATTAGCTTTTCCGAGGTTTGACGTAGAGACGTTCCGTTACTATACAAGATTAAATCGCCCTTACCGTCGCCTCTTAGATATGGCCGATATGATCGGAGAGTATCCGCCGATGATTAATAACTACCTTCGTCCTCATTAATCCTGTCGCAACTCGATACAAGCCTTGAGTAAAGGAGGTACATCCATCACCTCTAATATCGAAGCTCAACCGTCGTCCGGGTCCTTCGCCGCCGGAGTACCATCGTTAGCACTCCCATCCCGCGAAGCATTTAACGAGTGGGTACTGCCATAGGACAAGCGTACGCTCAAGATTTTGAACGGAAGCGTAGACCCGTCGCCCCTAAACCAGCTTCACCATACCAAGGCGCCAAGAACGGCGGAGGACAGCGGGGATAACGACAATGAAGACGTCGAGGTTGAAGTTGAAGCGGAAGCCCGCGAAGAAGGCCGGGCGGAAGCCGAGACTAGACAAGATATCGAGGAGTATATACAGGGAGCGCAAGAGATACTGAATAGATTGATTGATTGATTGATTTATACACCTATTCTAGCATCTATTTGTGCTAATTAGGGAGGTCTGTGACATGATTCTTGATAATAGCATATGGGTTTATTCGCCGAAGCGTACTATATACCACCGCAGGAGAAACCGTGGGAGGAGGGTAACCTGCCTCCCCGGATGAAAACTCCCGCTTATCTTTACCGTTTTTCTTTCAAATTTCTTCACCTAGCCCTCCTCAAGTGCTTAGGTTGCTTGATACCACTAGGATTATGTCTATAACGCTGCTTTTCAACCGACACCTGTATATCTATAACTTTTGTTTAATAAACGTTTAATAAACATCTCTCTTAAACCTGTTCCTCCACGTCTTTTCTATATGAGCCGCTACTGGCTATCGATGACAATATATGCTGTACGTATATCCCCGTGTCCCCTTTTCTTTCTCTTATGAGTGGCCGGAGCCTTCTGTGACGGTGTGATTTAAGTAGTGAATCGATGTAAGTGTAGTGGGACCGGTAGACAATTCGGTGTTTCTTGTTGGAGGTAATCGACTGGACCTAAGTAGGTTGGCGGTATGGAGCGGCATAAAGATACGGCTGCCGCCTAGGTATTGGATTTTTTCGGGCGGGCCGGCGGGGCCAACTGTGCTGGCGGGGCTAATAGAGCTGGCATTACTCCTTACTGGCGGGGGCTTCGTACCAACTATTGCTCGATACCGCAGTTATATCGATATAGGTTAGGGTAGATATGTCGCTTTATTATAAGAGCACGCGTTTAGACCTAGATCAACGCCATATAACCGATCCTATATAACGTTACTAACGCCTCTGTAATAGAGCTTTATCGCCGTCGCCCGTGAGGTCTATATTAGTGAGAGGTAGAGACATTAGTAGGTAAGTATCTGGGTAGGGAGTCCATATACCCAGGGTAGAGTACGTAGGCGGCCAGACCTACGCACTCCCTACGTGGAGCTAGGGGCACGACTTCCAGTTCCGCGACTTCAATACGGTGTTATTGCCATATCTTCCAACTCTTCCCCTAATAATCCCTCAACGTCGCGATGGTGTTGTGGTTCCGGGGGCTGGCCAGCGGGGGCGTAAAAACTCTACACAGGACAGAATTCGCAACCGCTCCACGACCACGAAGTACCCGGATTCCATTCCAGCTGCGTTAGTATGAGACCGATTAGCTCTCCCATATCGAGATGGAAGGTTCGTAGCCAGCACCACGTACAGGTTGATCTCGTTGCTGGCCGATACTGAATAGATATCGAAGCGATACTAATCAGTAATACAAAAGTGTTGGGAATGAGTACGAATAATCGCTTAGTGCATCACAAATGCAATTGGCTTACAAATGTTATAATTCCTTATGGCCTCCAACAGGCGTATACTCCATCGTTACCATATACTTCTCTGGACGATCAACCATATCTCTCCCCCGCCTCGCAGCTCTCGCCATTAAGGTGCGGGAGTAAATCCCGAAAAGTCATTTTCAATAGAGCGAATGCCGCAGAAGACGCATCACCAGCCAGCACCACAGTTTTTACATCCTCCCTTCTCATCTTCTTCTCATCCTCTACGTCCCCGCCTCCAGCGCCTTCATAAGCTCGTAGACGAAGATGAAGCTCCTCCCCCAATTGCTGCTCTACAATTTCCCATCCTCCCTGACTTTCACCCATTTCGGAAAATAAATTACCTCCTACACGAAGCGTGGAATCGCTCCCCATGCCCACGGCCGCGATCGCTAGAAATGCGGCATTGTAATCTATAATCAGACTCACATACATCATTTTCTCTTTTACGACGTCATCATCTTGATGTACTTAAATCCCGAGGCCGTGATATATATCAAGTCCGTAAGCTACCCTGACTGCATTCGTGAATCGTAGATATTGTCTCGGAAGGGAGTTGAAGGAGAGTGAGTAGGCGGCTTTGGAGGCGGGGTACCAGATCATGTCTTTGATTTCGGAGGAAAAGTATTCTGGGATGCTGATTATGAGGGTGCGGATGTGGGTGTAGAGCGTTTGGTACGCGTGAGCTTTTAGGGAATTCAAGGTTGTTTTGAGGATTTTGGGGATTAGGGCTTTGGGGGTGAGCGTGGGTGGTTAGTGGGTGCTGTGCATGTATTAGATATCAACCTGACATATTCGCTTTTGTGGTTGAAAAAGGAGAGAAGATGCGCTGAGTAGAGATGAATGGTACCTACGGGGTTGGTGCCTCGTGCGAGGGGAGGGGGGGTGCGAAGAGGTATTGGTATACTTCGCTACCTTCGATGCTGGCGATGGGATGAATGGTGCCGTTCTCGAAGGCGTGGGCTGCGGTGCTGGAGGTGGGAGTGTCAATCAGTCTTGTGTATGGTGAATGGTAGTTGGGTGGAAGAGGTTGAGGGGCCTAATGCTGTACAGATGGATGAGAAATAAAAACGGCCTCAAAGAGCAGCGTCTTTCAGACGAGACAGGAGGAAGAGAAATACGATATTGATTCAGAGCAATGACCGACCGGATGAGTGACCAGGTCATCCATACGTGGGCGCATTGAAGAGACCATATCTTGACCATAAGCCCAGGCACCCTGACACAAGGAGAATTGCATAATTAAATGAAGTAGCAGAAGGATTCGATTGCTTCTGATTTTCCGCTAACCCTTATTGTCGTACGGGCGTATGCCAAGCCAGTAGTACGCCCCTAGAACATAAGATTACCTACGAAGACTCCATCGCGTGCTTTAGGCGACATTAGCGTACGGTCAGGAGGCCTTTTGGGTTAGGGCAGTCCACAACATTTCTTGCCCCTCTACTCAGCGCCTTGACTCTCTATCTGGCTTGACTGAATCAACATGTTCCAGTTGAACGGGGCCGATGTGACGATGAAGTCTCGCCCTAATGACTCTGTAGCTGAAGCTTTGGCTGCCGCTGACCTTTCCAAGGTTAAAGATTCACCCACCAGTACATACATTCATCTTTCACCATAAGGCAGGCAGATCAGCTTGTCGCCCAATTTCATGCGAAGACGCCCGATCGGGCTCTTATACTGCAAGACCACGAACGTTAGAGCCTTACTCTCGTTCCTGAAATATCACGTCTTGCTCTCTACACTCCTGCCTGAGCGCTACCTGATCTCTGCTACAGATTGTCCTTCTTGATGTTGGAGACAAATCAATTCATTTTCAAAAAGGCAAATGGATATTGCAGAGGTTGAGTGGCTTGCTGAAGTTCCACCGTCATGTGGTCACAGGCTCCTGCCAACGGTCATTGATCAATTAGCCTGGAGCGATCCACTACGAATCTTCACTGCAGTGTCTGCAACTTCAGATGTGAGAGATGGATTCATTGATGTGACTTATTCCCAGATCGGGAGAGCAATAGACCGTTGCGCCTGGTGGATCAAGGACAATTTAGGCACTAGTTCCAATTTCCAGACAATAACATACATGGGTCCTGCCGACCTTGTGTACGCGATTCTCATACTGTCGTGCGTCAAGACTGGCTACAGAGTCAGTGAACACTCCCAAGCTATGTGAGTCCGCTAAAGGATCTGACCATGGTATTATAGCTTTTCTTGAGTTCGCCGCGAAATGATATTGATGTGCAGCTGGAACTGCTTGACTGTGCGAATTGTCAGGTCTTCCTGACCTCAAGCCCCATGCTGCCAGTCGTCAAGAGCATCTTATCGAAGACCTCGATGCCGAGCCATAGCCTTCCGGGGCTGCACCACTGGTTGCAAGATATCGAGGTGCCAAAGTATCCATATCAAAAAACCTTCGATACAGCCAAGCATGAACCTTTTGTGGCCCTCCACACATCAGGTTCCACAGGGTCGCCAAAGGTTGTTGAGCTGAATCATGGCACCATGGCTCCACTTGATGCCTACCAATTGATCCCTGCTATGGGTGGCAAGCCTACCATCAGTGCATATTGGAAAGAGGTCCGACTCTTCTTGTCTGCACCTTTGTTCTTGTCTGGACCTATCTGCGTTCTGCTTGGGATGAACGTGTTTTGTGATCTGTCAATCATCCTCCCACCCCCCGTTCCAATAACAGCAGAATTCGCAGATATAGTACATACTTGTTGTGATGTAAATGCCAGTTTTTGGTCACCATCTATTCTCATCGACATTTCCAAAAGCCAGCGATATCTAAACAATCTGCAACGTTTACGATACATTATATATGGTGGTGGCAATCTGCCTACAGAGGTCGGCGAGGTAATCTCGGAGAAAACGAGGATCACCATGATGTTTGGCGCCACCGAAACTTGTGTATTGCCCATGGAGCTTATGGAGCCCGAAGAATGGGAATATGTCAAGTTTAGCCCTTGGCTGGGTCACCAGTATCGACATTACATGGATGATCTATATGAGCTTGTCATTGCTCGGGATGAAAGCCTTTGCACTATGCAAGGGGTTTTCTCAACATTCCCAAAGCTCAAAGAATATCTGATGAAGGACTTGTACAGCATGCATCCCATCAAAGCCGATCTGTGGCGTTTTCGTGGCAGGACTGATGACCTTATCCTGCTCTCCACTGGATCAAGGTTTTGTCCTCTTGCTGCAGAAGGCATAATATCTGCGCACCCTGCAGTCAATGCAAGCCTCGTGTGCGGTCAAGGAAGGTCCCAGTCCTCGTTACTCATCGAGCCAAACGTATTTCCTGCAAGCGATAAGGACAAGGCTGAAATGAAGCAACGATTATGGCCTCTCATTCAGAGAGCTAACCATGAGTGCCCTTCGTTCGGCAAAGTGATATTCGAGCTTATACTGTTCACCTCTGCTCGGAAGCCAATGTCACGAGCGGGCAAAGGCACAATTCGCAGGATCAAAACCTACGATCTCTACAGGGGTGAGCTTGATGAGGCGTATCAGAGAGCGTCTACGGGTAAGAAGATGATAAGACATACTCCTCATGATCTAGACCAACGTGACTTGGTGGGATTGCTCCGTAGTTGGCTTCCGACTACCGCGGGGATCGAGTCTGTCGACAAATTCCTCGATGTCTTTGAGCTTGGTCTTGACTCCACGCAAATTGTGACTTTCGTCGCAAAGATCAATAGTTGGCTAACGCAAACCAAAGGTAGTTCCATGTGGGTTAATTGTAAGATCGTATACGCCAACCCGACCGTGCCAGGACTTGCGAGAGCACTCACCAAACATGCCGGGCTGCCTGAAAATCCCACAGCTATCAAATCATTGATAATTACAGATCATCGCCATACTATGCAAAGTATCTACGAGTCATTGGCTTTGAATTTACCCACCGTCGACAACAAAGTCAACATCGATGCAAGGCCGGGGTCTGTGATACTCTTGACGGGATCTACAGGGTCTCTCGGATCATACTTACTAGAGAGCTTACTTCAAGATCCTACAGTCTTGAAAGTGTATTGCCTCAATCGTGGTGACGCAACTGAGGCACGCCAGACCAGATCTCACTTAGAGAAAGGGTTGAAAACCAATCTTTCGGATGAGCGGGCCGTGTTTTTGAAATGCGACCTTTTGCAGCCCTACCTAGGTCTCTTGACTAGCGACTATACAGCGCTGCTGCACGACGTGACACACGTTGTGCATAACGCATGGGACGTCGACTTCAATCGGCCGGTTGACTCATTTGTCAGGACCAGTCTACGCGGCGTCCGTCATTTAATCAATTTTTTCGCACAGTCTGCACACGGTGCTTTATTGTTTTTCGTATCCACAACAGAGACGATACCCACTCGCGCTGTTACATCCGGTGAGAAGATCTTCAGAGATTGGACAGATGTGCCAGACTTGGGTTATGTCCAAGCGAAAGCTGTGGCTGAAAAGCTGCTGACCGCTGCCACTGAAAACTTGAGGTTGCCCTCCGCTCTCTGTCGAGTGAGCCAAGTGACTGGTCCAACAAGTAGACATGGCATGTGGAATCGAAGGGAATGGTTTCCGAGCATGGTCGCGAGCTCGGAATATCTTGGCAAGATCCCCTCTTTCCTGGGTAGGATGGATGCTATCGACTGGATACCTGTCGATACAGCTGCTCAGGTAATTGCTGAGCTGGTAAATGGCTCCGTCAAGGAGTTTGCAATGCAGAACCCAGGGATTGACCAATGTCGCCATCAACCCGCCAATTCTTCACTAGAGGGTCAGGTCGCTCCCTCTCAAGAACCGGCGCTCCCACTTGTATACCATGTCGCTAATTCTATCCCAACGAATTGGCAGACTCTCCTACCTGTCGTCAAGCAGTGTCTGTCTCAGAGCAAAGGTTCCGAGGTCGAAGTAGTCGCTCTTTCGCAGTGGTTGGGTGCTCTCCGCGAAAGCTCAACTTGTACGACTGACATTGCCAAAAATCCAGCATTGAAGCTACTACCATTTTTTGAGGGGCTAGACGGACACTCAGCTTGTTCCTTGCCAGTGGAAACGGGATTGACACGGACGAAAAGCCCGACGCTGCGCATGTTACAAGCAGTGAGCTGCGATCTTATGACAAATTGGATGAGACAGTGGGCGTATTGAATACACCAATCCGTATATAGATGTCTCTAGAGACCTCCATCAAGGCAACAGCTCGATTGTAAGGCTTGCGCTCATTGCTCGTCCTAATCATCTCGTGATTCGCTGATTGAAAGGCGCACCTAGCGTGGCGTTCTGACTATGAACGCGAGGTCGATCATCGTGATGTCAGAAAATCATTGTGATAAGGCTACGCCCGTCACAGCCTCACGAAGGACTGCTGATGCTGGGCAGAAACTCGATATTTATAAAGAAGACTTACAGTCCTTGACCTTCCATCTCTGCCGTGAAAGTTCTAGCGGATTTGTGTACAATTAATTTGCACCCCTGTCAGACTACTCATCCTCGAAAAGCATGGATCCGCTTTCGCTGACGGCCAGCCTTATCACCGTCATTACACTGACGTGTAATGTCACAGAAGCTTTGCACAAGATCTTTGATTTGCGCAGGGCTCCGGATGAAGTTTTGGCACTGCTGAATGAAGTCGCTGACTTCCGAGTTGTACTTTTTAACCTACAGGATATTTCGGACGACCTGCAAAACGATAGCCCAGACTCAGTGTCTTCAAGCGGAATAGAAAGATCGAAGCTCTTGTCTTCTCGACTCTGTGAGCATATCTTGACGGCGCAGCATCTACTTCTTGCGCTTGAGAAGATGATCCATTATGGGTTGATGGTGCCATCAACCGAAGGCCGAGAGCGTCCTGTTATTGACTTCAGTAATTGGATTCGCAATCGTAGAAACATCAGAACAATGCAGACCGACATCAAAGCGATCAAGGAAAGGATTCATATCACACTTTCTCTAGTGACCTCAACACGAGCTTCTCAGGTTCATCTAAAACTCTGCGATGTCCAAGTAATGATGAAGACTCTATGGAATCGCCAAGAGAAATCGGATAGTGTCTATCTCGAGGTGTTGCGAGACATACAGAGAACTCTTAATCAGACACCGGAAGCATTTGGATCAACCTCGAAGAGGCTATCTTCAGCATCCGGTCGTATACCTAACGAGAAGTCTGCAATCTCATCGAGATTGCACGGGACTGAGGCTCATCTTCAAGGGGCTGCCGGACAGGACTCAGATGGTGGAACACTTGTGCCTAATCTGGACTTTTCGGCAACGAGCTCTTCGGATATCTTCGAGCTCAGGACCGCCTTGGTCCCTCGGTCTAGATGTAGAATATGGTGTACCTGCTCGTGCCATAGGCCCCATAGCTTTAACACACCGGCCTTTCTTCAGAATGTTCTGGGTTCTCTTTTCGTGGGCTATATTGGCAGTCTAGTACGCACGCCAAATTGTGACGAATCCCAGTGTCAAAGGCGCAGTCAACGATTCGTTCGGATCACCTACTACTTCCCGATGTGGTTTCTCTCCCGGGCTATCACCATTGTCACGAGTGGCCCCAAGACCACGATCACTGCAGCAAGGGTTCGAGGCAAGGATGAAATCATATTCACGTATGCGTCTGGCGGAAATATGGAAAAGCTGGTCAACATGTTTGATACCGGACTCGCATCACCGGTAGATCTTGACCCTCAGGGCTGGTCTCTGTTACATGTGAGTTGCGCAAAGCCCATGGACCTTTTACCTGCTAATCTCAAAAATTGTAGTGGGCTGCCCGTTTTGGAGCCTTCGATACTTGCAAGATGCTGCTCGTTCTAGGAGCCGATCCAGATGTCGAGAATAATTCCTCAATGTAGGAGGGCACCAATAGCCATTCGTGCCTGACTTCACTGATCAGTGATAGCACCGCTCGCGATTTGGCGTTGAGGCGGTCTCTGTGGGCAGGTGGTAGCGTGACAGACAACTATTACGAAGTCTTCGGGTTTGAATTATCAACCCGCATTGAGGAGCTTCAGTTTTCCCGCCTGCATCAAATGCTCTTGAAGATAGTACCTGGAGATCTCGCAAGCGAACTCAGGATCTCGTCGTCATCAATCAATGTCCGAGACTCAAAAGGCGCTACACCAATAACATGGGCGGCTCAATTGGGTGATGAAGAAAGTCTTCAGCTGCTCCTAGAGTTCGGAGCCGATCCCAAGATTTCAGACTATATGGGACTGACGCCCCTACATTACGTAGGAGAATTGTCTTATGAATGTTTGACCAGCCTTCTAGATCATGGCGCAAGCCCAACAGCGATGGATTCGTATGGGGAGACCCCTCTACACGGTGTTGTCCGATCCTGTCGCGATCTACGCTTTGGACGCTTGCTCGTAACCAAGGGCGCAGATCTCAATGCGCAAGATCTCAATGGCTGGGCGCCACTTCATTGGCCAGCGCGTTATAACAACGTGGAAATGGTTGATCTCTGCATTGAGCATGGGGCGAATGTGAATGCCCAAAGTTACGTGGGATGGACGCCCATCTTCTTTGCAATCCGATACAACAGCCATCAATGCCTTTCCAGTCTCCTTCTGGCGGGAGCCAATTGCTCTATCGTCCCGATCGAAGGAGATTCCATTCTACATTATGCTGCTGCTTACGCAGATGAACACACTATGGGGCTCCTTGCAGCAGCCGACATTCGTGCTCTGGATCCGGATGGCAAGAGCTACGCATGGTCCGAATTCCCGCTCGGCGTGACGGCAGATGCATTGTTTTCGAAGCTTCGTCGGGCTCCCAACGAGACAAGGGCTTCTGACGGTCTCGTCACATGTATGAAGAAACTCAACAGGATGGCGAAGGGTCGAAGACACGATGTGGAAATCTTTGATACCAGCCGCTCATCCGACGAGGGGAACATTGCGATTCATGACAATCATAAGGAAGAAATCCCCAGACTCTTCATGCCGGGTACGTGGTAAGCCATCTTGACCACCAAGGATTAGAGGTTCCTTGGTCATGCTCTTATCACTTCACAGAATTTGGTGACACAATGGTTGAGAATGGACACCTGTTGGAGCGGTGCGGAGGGAGGCTAGAGAGTATCAATCGTAGAAGCTTATTCATTTGCAGGGGGCACATTCGGGAAGTCATGTGATCTAGTCAGCGTTCGCCAGGCCTAACATTGAGTAGAGTCACGGTTATTACCATATGTCATCTTCTTATTTATAGACTACAGCGGAATAGCTGAACTATCCTGACCCTGCCTATGGGGTTTGTACGTTAAGAAATCCGGAGTTGATATGATGAATATTTGTCTTGGACTCCTCTGACGCACAATCAATCATCGATGTTCGTGATCAGACTATAGGTGGATCATCATTTCAGCGCCATTCTTGGATGCTGAGTGTCGTCGAAAACCAGGTATTTCACGCACTTCGCAAGTTGGAGATCCCGCATGATATGTTCGAACCGCCTGATAGACTCAGAACGAGGGGTAAAGTATACTTATTCGAACATGTTTTCCGTGCTGACGCTGGACCAGCGCCTGCAATATCGTCGAACGAACTTCAGAGACCTAAATGGGACTTCTCCAAATTTTTGATGAAGTACCTGATTTGGCAGGTTATCGACGTGACCTAATATATAATTTAGTATATAATGAATCAGTAGTTGAAGGCAGTGATATAGTGTTCATTTATAGTGATAGGACAGACCCGGAAGACGTTAGCAGGCAGAGTGAATACCGATTCTACACTTCTGTCGACCAACGGTTGAAGCATTGAGCACAAGAAAAGTCAAATCAGCAACTCACAAGTCAGAGACGGAACCGGTAAGCTGCCGGCAGAAGCCATACTGCTTCAGGTAGCTTGGTGTCACCAAGCCCGCATTCGGTTTTTCGCACAGGAAAAGAGTCTGCCACGATCGACTTCAGCTATAAGAACATGATGTACGTGTTCACTCAGCTGTAAGAGACTTACGCCATATAAGAAAGGAGTGATCTGATGCTAATCAGTCGTCTAGAAGGTGGGTGATAATGAAATAGTATCAAATTCTAAACCAAATGGCTGAGTCCCATAACACTCGACGGTAGACTTGAAAGCAAATAATGCGTTCGTGACTTCGCTGTAGAAAGTCACATTCTTAGTACTGTAAAATAAAAATACCAATTAGTAGTAATGATTTAAATATTGATAGAGTATTATTATAACAATTTTTGCAAGTAAAAGGAATATCTAACAAATACTAACTAGAAGAAGAAATTAGAGTATATAATTATAATTATATAAGAGATAAGGTATATTAAAATAAAAAATAAAGAAAAAACTTTATAATAATTATAAAGGAAGCTTTTATATTTTTTCTACTAACTTCTCACATAAGTTCATAGTGCTCAGCTTTTCCATTAATCTCCACAAGATTGTCTACTAGCAGCGACTTCTAGGTTAATTTAATGCATTGATGGCAAATATGCTACTACAGGAAATGCACACTCACGCAGGAATACCTAGCAAGTCAAATTCACGTAGCCCCTCCATCTCCATCCATCACAGCAAGTCCATAACCTCAGCCAGCTCATGATCATACCGACGAACCTGCGCCTCCATCGCCGTCCTGAACTCATCTACATTCTCAAACGCCAAATCACAACATGGACAGAAGGAGTGCTCGCGAAGCCAACATGTCATACAGCCATGGCATGCCAGATGACAGCAGGGGAGCAAGATTGGCGCTTCTGTCACCGATATCAGAGTGTCGATCTTGGTCTTTTCGATCTCGTTCACAGCGTTGTCGAATGGTGCTAAACAGATGCCACAAGCTTTAGGACCAATCGACAGGTTCAGAATCTCCGTACAGTCTTGTATCGCAACTCGTTCCGTGATCCCTTGCTTGATCGCGAGGTGGACTAAGCTCGAAACATTGGAAAGTTTCCCCATGGCTCTCTCGTAGTCTTTGTGGGTTGAGGTAGGAGAATTGACGGCTTGCCATAGCTTGACGACCTTTCTGAATACCTGAACTTTGCTGGGTCCGGGTAAGGTGAGGAGCTGCAGGATGTGCTCTGGCCTGACGAGGCTGTCGAGGGGAGGGAAGGTCTTCTTCTGGGTTTCAGGCGCTTCCCTCTTGCTTTCTCTCCACCTCGACTCCGATCCGGATCTATCGATAATGAAGGTATCGGGGATGAATTTGATATTTTCTCGCGGATTTTGCGGTCCTGGCTGCTTCTCAATGTGAGCAATGACGAGTTTGGATTTGAGGGGGTCTCGGCAAGGCATCTCCCAGGATTCTAACGTTCGTCAAGCCGCTCTCAACCCGTTATATATAGAATTCGTGTTCGAGAAGTTTCAAGATCTACAAGCAGGAATTATCTTCGTCCGAAGAAGTCGCGGAAGGGATTCAATCACATAACGAGGATGAATGGCTATTGTCCACGATGGGATATATTGCTTTATTACTGAAGAATGACAATGTGCCTCCAACAAAGAAACAAGAACAGGGTACCTTCGGTCGACGTTGCTGGCAGTTGTACGACATATTCCTGTGCTACACCGATAAAGAAACATACTGTTACCTTCGGTCGACGTTGCTAGCACTTGTACGACCTACTCCTGTGCTACACCAAAAGTCCCACATAAGACCAAAAAAAACATAGACGATTATAGATAAAAATAAACGACACATCTGATTACCAAGGAAAATCGCTCACCTCTCAAAGCGCAGCCCACACACCCACCTACAACCCCATCTCAAAAACCTCATCAAAGCTCATCTCCGCCGTCTCATCCCCATCAGAGCCCCCACCGAAATCATCCGCATCCTCATAAAGCTCCCACTCACCATCACCATAACTATCTTCATCCCTTCTCCATTCCTTCCCAATCCCCATCTCCACTCCACCGCCCTCCCCCTCCCACCCCAACAACCGCCTCAACACCGCTTTCTGCTCCGGCCCAAGTCTTCTCTCAGCCCCATGAAGAGCCGCAATCGCAGTATGATCTTGCTTACCAGCACCATTGCAAGCAAGAGCGTCAGTGCCACAATACGGACAACTGATCGCCGCAGACGACATGTCTGACGGCGTACGCTGGCGATATTCTGTTTGCTTGCCGTGATTAGTTTCTCTCGAAGCACGACATCCGAGAGAAGCATAACAGTTCATACACTCACCCACGATAAAGCCACAGGGCAATGCCACTCCGTGCATGATTCCATAGACGCCGTAGGGAGAGTGGCACATGAAGCATTTTCGAGGGGATCTTGTTAGGTTTGCGAGCAGCTCTTGGGGGAGGAATGCGATGGCGTGGAGGATTAGGGACATGTTTGTGTTTTGCGTTGGCGTGATGATGGAATTTAAGTCGTATATTGGTTTAGTCGTTCGTTAGTAATTGTTTCAGATTCTTTTTGTTGTATTCTTGTTTTAGGGGAAAATGGGGAAGTTGGAATAGGAGATAAGGTGCAGTGACTGATATATAGCCTGCGATTACTTGTGGGGTGTGCGCGGAGAAACAATGGAACAATAGCCTTCAAGGCTGACAATAAGACAATGGCATTTTGATAATGGGGAAGATAGCCGATTACAGGTTTTTGCGCAGGCATTGTTTCACGACGGTGTATAGAGACGAAGTTAGAAAACAGCATCAATGATAAATGCAATGTAAGCAGTGACTCGATTGAAAATGACGGAATCCATGTGTGGGCTTCCGCAAAGCATATTGCGTCTTCGCCAACAGTAAGGAGTAGTGCTGCAATTTCTTTTTGGATTATAGGGGCAGGGACAGCGAATGGATTCATGGCTGAATAGATAAAGAGATATTTGACGACAGCATGAAGGACGACCACTGCATAATCGGCGGATTGCCAAGTTGATCGTTGGAGATCATATTTCAAGGATTATAAACGAAGAGTAGGGCAGATGCATAATATGAGAAAAGCTTTGGAATGAACAAACTTAGCTACTGGATAGCTCCAATTATGACCAAAGCAAACCAAACGATCAAGTTACATTCTTACCACTCCGTGATCCCGACAGTCCTCGTACTCGATGATGAGTACGTGACGCAGCTTTAGCCGCAGCTAGGGCATGTGACCAGCCTCTGAGCTTGAATTTCCCAAGCTTCCTCTCCTCTCCAACAGGACTTTCGGCGATTGCTTGACTAGAGCTTTCGACGACGTCGGCGTTCGTTATATGCTCCGCTATCTTCGCTCTAGTTCCTGGAGAGAGTCGGCTTTTGGGATCAGTCCCCGAGATGATGTAGCTTCTAGGCGGGCTGGTGATGTCGTGGACATCTACATTCGATGAACCGGCGCTGAGTATCCCGTCTTCTCCTGATGCGTCTGTATCGATAGTGGATTGGGGCGCTAATGTGGCCATACCTGATTCTAGCAGCTCCTCCGTGGTCGACACGTGCCACTCGAAAGCTCCTGTACTCGTTTGGAAGCCTTTCTCACAGAACGGACAAAAGTCAAAGCTACCTTCGTGCGGCAGCAGCCAATCTCTAGCACACTATATGGTTTCACAGTCAGCACTTTCCTCGAGGCAAGAATTCATGTCGATATTTGGGGGGGATCGAGAGAAGATCATAATTTACATGGAACCCAACGACCGACCGGCAACACGGGAACATCGTGGCGGTCTCGTGGCCTCTGTGTTCGCCAGCTACTTCGAACCTGGGGTTGTAAGGCGCTGAGCAGAAAGGGCACATTTTCGCATGTTCGGGAAGAATCTCAGCATCCATTATGGGGAGCGAGAGAGCGAATTTCCAACGTTCGAATTCGGTAACAGGCTTCGTGCATGAGGTGTTTCTTCCGGCCATAGAGGCCTTCTTGGCGGGCAGAGAAGCTGCGAGCTGATTGAGAACTTCTGATGGCATGTTCTACCCGAACTTTGCGTCTATCTCGATGTAAGGGTGAGACTTCGACGGTGTGCCTTTGATTGAAGTGTGTTGTAGCGACTTGATGTTCGACGGGGGTGCCAATGTTCTTGAGAATGAAGACGAGGGAGCGAGGAAGAGGCGGATATAGGTGACTAGCAAAATGCTGTGTTCTGAATGCCTACGACAAAGACTTTGCACAATTTCGTAATCATAGCTTTGTACCGCCTTTTATTTTCCTTCCAAAAGAAAGGATTGACTGCGTTGTCTTACTTGGTCTCTGAATCGTGCAATCTCCCTTTGTTGGACGCAAGTAAGTTTCTTGTGCCTTTGAAACACCGCCATCCTATTTCAAGCTCCCACGTGACACATTGAACATTGGCAAAGTAAAGTGGAATCTGGGAATACTCCCTGTATTATCCGTTGATCCGAAATAGTCCTCCGCGCCTTGTGTCCACCATAAAATATATGGAAGCCCACCAGTACATGCGCTGGGAGATGAGCGCGAACCCCTTTGCTGTTGCCGCTCATCCTCCTGTATTGCTGACCTCATGCTTGAGCTTCCTCCTCTTGCGTCCTCTGCTTTCTCCAGGATCGCCAACGGGTCCAGGTCTTGCCTCCGAAGTAACGGATGTAGACGAGCCCTCTGCTTCCCTTCCCTCCGACTGCAGTCCCTCCTTGGTACCCTCGTCCTCTTCCTGTTCTTCCACTTCTTCCCCTTCTGTGAAGGCCAGATCGCCGGTCTGACCAAGAACATGCCCTGCCATCTCCTCAAGAAGTATACCCAGAGCCAGCAAAGCCGTCTCGTCAAGGCTTTCGAAGTCCGCAGCGCCTTTGTTTGGTGTAGACCTTCCATAGTAATCTGACGCGTACGTGTGGATTGCCTTGAGAAGATCAGACTCGGGCAACACCTGCCCGTGCTTCAGGTGACGATCGGCCCAGTAGACGTCATCTTCTTCGTATCGCACCGGGGCACCTTTGCGGCGAAACAGTACCTCTTCCGGTGGAACGGCGACTTTGCTGGAAGAAAGGGTGTCGCGGTTTTTGGAGACGCGGGGCTCTGTGGGGAGAAAACCAACAGAGGATACGCGACCTATGCCATCTTAGAGATTGGGTGATGAAAGGTTGTACTCGAGGTCATTCACCAGCGACAGCATCGTATACAGTAGTTTGACGTTTTTGTCTTTCGGGAAGTCTGGCCTGACGGCTGCAATGTTGGCGTGACCTACTCCGGGCTTTCTCCCCCTCTGACTTCGCCATATCTCACGCGAGAATTACAACGGTTTCCGGGCATGTCCGAGAATTCTTTATAGAATAGTCGTGGTAAGCATCTGGGTGTTGTCACGCTCTGGATAAGTCTCTAGTGTGTGTACTATTATATCCTAGTGATGAGGGGTAAATGGACTAGCGTTGGAATCATGTATTTAGAGAGGCGAATACCCCTATTCTTCTTACTCCTTAGCAACCCCATAGTAGCAGAAGACGACAAGCCAAATCCTACCTTTTCTCCTAGTGTATAACTAGCGTAGAACTAGCTCCCTCATTTGTACGGAGTATCCTCAGGAGATTCAACTTACATCCGAACAGCAACGTTCTACGTAGTTGTTATTCGAACAAGCTCCATAGTCACCAGGCATTCAATAATTTCAATTGCATTGTCCACGTAGTTCCTGAGCAGTCCAGATCTGGAGATGTTTCCACCCGTTCGGATTCAACTTAGACTTAAAGCTACATCAAATACACATTGTTACGAGCCGTTAATCCTGCTTCAGGAAAATAAACCTTCGTACACATGTTGAAAAGCGTTCGTTAATTTGTTGACCAGTCGCATATCTCCATGAGACATTCATTGGTGACTTCAATCTCGCTAGACAAGTAGGCTTTCTGGAGACACCTCATATTGGGTCAGTTGCAATATCATCTGTTTGAGTAGGGCTATCAAATCCACAAGCCACCACCAAGTCGACAACATAATAGTAGCACCAATCTCTCGAAGTTGTGGCTAAACCGAGTTTTCTAGACTGGAGCCAGTTGTTCATATGCCTGCCACGAAATGCTCGGCAGAGCGATCGAAGCAGGCCGCAGAAGATAGTCTTTTGAGCAAGAGGGGCTGACAATGGCCTCGGGAAAATCATGATAAGGATAAATATCTACATTGGTATCAATAGGGAGCCATCGTCTGGTGGACAATAGACTTGATCCACGACAGACGGTCAAATCAAGCGACCTCTGCAATGCTCTTACCCGCATGCTCTATGCACTCCAGCTATCGAAGAAGCAGTACTGGACTTACCAGGGGCTAAGCAAACACACTCCAGATACCGATCACCACGGCATAAAGCACACAAAATGTATGATTCCACTCCGGGAACCACCCGTCAGGTCCATGGCGATAATCTTTCTTGGCCTCTTCAGTAGGGTAATCTGCACCCAGCGCCGGATTATCTCTGATCAACCGTCTTTGACCGGGCACTGAGGGTGGGAAAAGAGCGTAATGCACTGGTACCGCAAAGCTGACACAAACGATACACCAGAGAAGAGGTGGCCAGCCAATATTGACAAGGAACGGAGTTCTGACTCTATTTGCGCCTTTCAATATGGGATTTCCTTGCAGGCGGCATATTGATGGATCATTGGAGATGCGTCTGAGGACTCCAATGCCCATCAGGACAATATACGCAAGGTGCAAGATGATGGCGTTGTCGCAGAGAAAATGTCGAAGCCGACGAAGCAGCGAGGCACGCTCATGGAGATCACGCTCCTTAATGGCATCAGCGATGCTGCCGCTTGAGGTGAAACCCTTGGCATTCCCGCCTAACCAATTCGGCAACAAGAACGCTCTGATAAGACCCAAGGCGTTGTCTGGCAACCGAAATCTTGGTCAGTATAGATCTGAAAGCTCGAGAAGAGGAGAGGCATACATGGCGCAATCCATAGGTTCCCATAGCTGTCACGCATGGCGATTCGGTAGCCTGTACTAAAGGAAACCACATAGGTGTCCAGCCAGTCAACGGTGATCAGGACAGATAATAGGGTCACGAGTTTTTGCGTGTAGCCTGGATCTGAAGATGCCACAAGCGGTTGATTTGTTAATGTCACAATCAACAGGGTAAGGAGACCGAAAGCTGTGATGATATTTCCAAGGGACACACATAGAATAAGAATGCCAGCGGTGCGCTGCCGGAAACTCATCATCTTTGCTCTTTCTCCCCATAAGTAGAAGCTCATGGCCATCGCTGTCTGGACAATACCTACGTGCTGACAAGACTAGTTTAGTAGATCATTCTCTAGTCAGAAAGATGATACTTACCCATCGTATTTGTTGCGTGATGTGGGCACTAAAGGTTCCGGGGACACGACCATATTGCAGACCCTCGTTGACATAGATCGATCGATACCCTCTGCCCATCAGCCTGTTACTGAGACACATGTCTTCGCCTAGTACGCCTGTTGGAATTCCTCCAATTTCGCGGAGACAAGTCTGTCGTATCATGTAGCCTGTGCCATTACACCAAGTGGCGCCTGAAGCTTCTCTCACAGGTGATAGCATCTCGAAGAGGATCTCCATACCCTGGAGGAGTGGATCATGTGAAGGTATGTCGTAGAACCGCTGCGACCTGGGTCAGGGCACTCTGGAACCCAGAGACCGGAAGCACTCACCTGTGGCAGGGTTGCAAGCGCAATCTTGGGATTTTCCAAAATATGCGGAAGCAATGCGCGGAGCCACTCTGGTTCGGGAATCATATCTGCGTCCAAAAAAGCGATAAAGGCGGCTGGACCTCCTGGCAATGACTCCGCGTATCGGCAGCCATCATTCTGGTTGCCAGCTTTGAAATTTTGGATTGGTCCTTTCCTTCGAGCGTAATAGTATAGATTCGAAAATCTCGGATTGTTCTGTCTCAAGATTGAAATGGTGCTTTCGAGCTTGTGTGATCCACCGTCGTCCAATAGAAAAACTCGAAGGAGGTGAAACGGATAGTCAGATGCACAGGCTGCTTTCACAGTATTCAGCACAGTATAATAATCCTCACCACAGCAGACGATGAAGATGTCTATGCGAGGCCCTTGATCGCCCACATAGCGGAGGCAGGGCGCCTGTGGGCCACCTCCTAGAGCGAGGATCCGGAAGAGATTGTTGAGCAGTTTTGGCAGGAAAACTCCCAACTCTGCCAAAAAATACATCCAGGCGACTAATGCTGACGAGCTAGACTCATCCTGTGGATTGATATTATTGATACCATGGATACGGTAAACGAAGTAGGCAAGTGTTAGGAGAAGAGTAAGTAGAGAAGAGCTTGGACCTATCTTCAAAACAGGCTGGCTCTTGTTGCAGCCGAGGTTTTTGATAGCCATTTTGTATGGAGTTAGCATTGTGAGAAGGTTATAAGAATGTGTAGAGCAGAGAGAAAGAAGAATACAGCGATGTGCGAGACCTTATTTACAGAAGGTCTTTTGTCAATGCCGCCTTGCACCTTCTTCACTGCAAAAATCTCAACACCTGCCTGAATATAGACCTTGTGTCTACTTTTGGTAACAACGCTACCTCCAATGGGAATCGTCGGCTTGGTAAATGCTACCTCAGAATCCCTGAATCTGAGTGAATCAAAAAGTCTGAGTCATGTCTATAGCCGCCTCCGGATTAGCTGGCAGCGGCCATGTACTTACGGTCACACAGATCTCCAGTTCTAGTACAGAATCTATCTTGTCAATTTTATGATGCTGTCTCCGGAATAGACTCCGTATACGCTGACAGTGGCTGTACCATTCCGTCATATGTGTATCGTTGAAACATGTGGTATTCGGCCTGCATTAATCTTTATTGGCTTTTGATGCCTGTGTTACTGCCTTAGTTTGGAATACTAATGCATGTCACCAGGCGGTACAGAATTCACTAAGCTGCACGGAGTGTGACAGCATACATCTTCTCCCAACAACTTGCATCAACAGGCTCGTTACATCATTGTTTTCTATATCGTTAGTGAACAATGTCAGAGTGGCAAGAGCAAGGTCACGTCAGCAGGGAAATTGGACTTTTGTGAACAGAGAGTCTTCAGGACCATAAGTACGTTGACGAAGCGTCTCGAACTGTCCATGCAGCGAGCTGCAGATAGCGCCTCATATAGTGGTAGTAGCACTTATCTCAATGTTACAGCAACTAATCAGACGCCACGCCAATGATGGTCTAAGACTGGTCTCCACAACCTCACTGAGATCAGCAGCGAGCACGTTATCAAAAGAACTATCGGATAAGCAATTGTTCTCCTTCTGATGGCCGCGAATTTCCGCGCGCTAATTTTAGAGAATTTTCACGACCCTCGACCGCGGTCTAGGTAAAGTAAAATAGCATCTGCAACTATGAAGTGATGCATGACTTCCAACCTGTTCGGCCGTGCTCTTGGTACCTTATCACCGCAAACACTGCAGCGAGCTGAAACATCCCGCCTTCTTCTTGCCCTCCAAGCTGCTCCCAGCATTCGATTCGATAACACGGATGGATTGGCGCAGGAGCCCAGTAGGGGGGAGAGGTCCGAGAATAAGGATGAAAAGGTAGTATGGGCACATCGAGCAGGGGTAAACCATCTCGCCATTGATCGCTTCGAGGGACGTTATATGCTATCAGGAGGGGCTGATTCCTCGATCATCGTCTGGGACCTGGAGAGTGTAGAAAGCACGGTCAAATGTTGCACCTACAGTCCAGCTGCTAAATCTAGCAAATCATCATCATCCCACAAGTTTGGCATCACACACCTCTCCTTTTATCCTTTTGACTCCCAAGCTTTCCTTTCTACCTCCTACGATCACACTCTGAAGATCTACGCTACGGAGACGCTCACGCCGTCAGCCTCATTTGATCTTGAATCCGTTGTATACTCCCACGCGCTTTCTTCAATTGGAGACCATCTCCTCGTGGCATGCGCGACCCAAAATTCCGTCGTTCGACTAGTTGATCTAAGGTCAGGTGCTAGCGCACATTCGTTGATTGGCCACCAAGGCGCCGCACTCTCAGTTGCGTGGAGTCCGAACGATGAGTACGTCCTAGCCAGCGGTGGTGCTGATGGTACAGTCAGGCTTTGGGACGTTCGACGCAGTGCCGGTAGTTTGGGGGTTATGGACCTCGAAGACTCGGTGGGCGTTGAGGGAGAAGATGGTTTGGGCAAACGGGCACGGCCTGTAGGCCATGGGAAGGCTCACATTGGTGCTTGCAATGGAGTGGTCTGGACCGATGATGGTGATCACCTTGTGACAGCAGGACATGATGAACGGGTCAGGGTCTGGAATGTAGGTTTGGGGGCGAACGCATTGTCTCACTTCGGTCCAAGGATCAAAAACACAAATCTGTCGTGCTTGCTGCCTCTCATTGTACCGGGCTATATTGGACGGCCAGGTGATCAAGTCATGCTCTACCCGAATGAGAAAGAGATTCTAATGTTTGATCTGTTCGAGGGCACACTGCTCAAACGTCTCAAGGCCTCAGGAGTAGCTGTGGGTAAGGCTAGTGGAGGTGCAGGACAGCGCAGTATGATGAATCGAGTGACATCCCTCGCTTGGAGAGCTGGCGATGTGGAGATGTATTCTGCGCATTCAGATGGTATCATAAGGGCTTGGAAGGCCAACACGAAGGAAGAAAACGAAATAGAGGAAGATGGGCCTGAGCGATATGACGATGGTATCGATGAAACCAGGAAGAGAAAGCGACAGGCCTTGGATGAGGCATTCAGGAATTTGACTAAGCAAAAGATTACCTTTACGTGAATGGCCACATACACGATCGTTTCCGATTCTTTGATTTGTGACAGGTATGCCGGTGACAAAGATTGGTATAATGCTGGATCTTGCGGAGAAAGCTCAAGCGAATATAGCTGTATGCGGTTTCGGTTTATTATTCGCCACTACGCTTTCTACCCTCAATTTTAACTGCAATCAATCGTTCTCAAAAAGTAGCTCACCCTGTTCCACTCCTTTCGATCCTCCCCGTCCTGTGTTCAGCAAGCTATATTCGCGGTCCTACTCCTTTCGCGCGACGGGGACGTATCCGGTCTCGAGATATCTGCCGCATATGCGCTCCTTCCATATGGATCGGTCTTTGGACGGCTATACTACGTCGGCCGTACAGTCAACGATTGGTATCTCTTAGCAGGCAGCTTCCTCTGCTCCTGGCTCTAGCTACCATTCTATCCCGAGCTCAGCAAGCTATCAGTGCGTCCGTCCTCGGTTTTAGTCAAACGACCAATACACCGATGTGCTAGGAAATCATCCCTTACAGACTCGGAGATCATATTGTACGCTTCACGCAAGCTGGCTGTCCTATAGCTATCCAAAACAGGATGGTCCTATCTTTCCTCTGAGCGGCAGAAAGTGGGACGGGATATCCACCAGCGAACAGTAACCATGCGCAAGCGCATGTGGGAGAATTGCTACTCGTAAACGGCAATATGCGTCCATAACCCACATATTGCCTCATCAAGTACCGTTGACCTGCATGACTCCTTCCACCACATCCACGTCTACGCTATGCTTCATCCCCTTCTCCTTCCCTCCCTTCCCTCTCTACTCAACGTCTCTCTCACAATCTCGCCCCCAACCCCACAACCCACCGCACCTTCAACCTCCATATACTGCTGGACTCAACAGCCACCGCAAGCGCAACAACTAATACCCACAACCTACCTCCCCTGCAAAGAAGCGCTCAAAGACATCCCGCTCGGCGACGCAGGCCTCAAACCCGTCTCCTTTGGCCGCAGCGAAAGGTCCGGCTTCCAAGTGCCGCATTTATGGGAAAAAGGAAATTGCGTTGTAGAGATCGACGTGACGGAAGAATCGATAACGGAAACGACAAATTTTGCGGAGCTGCTTTTGGTGGCGTTTGAGATTGCGGTTGAGTGTGTGATTAAGGGGGAGCATTTGGGGGGTGGGGCGGTTGTTGGGGAGGAAGGGGGGTTGAATGTTTGGATATATGGGTTTGAGCATGGGAGTGTGGCGTGATGTGTCTGGAGGGGATATGCTTGGAGGTTGGACTAATTCATTTCTTGAATTGTAAAAACCGCTAAATCTTGAAGAGCTTCTAGTCTTGCAATAAGCCTGGAAGCCTGATGATTCTTGACCTTCGGCAAGTTTTAATAGCTATCATCATAGCGTCGGTGATAGACGGATGTCCGCTCTCTATTTAGTCGTCTAGGAATGCAGTCGGGGAATATCAGGATATATCGATATCAATACGCCGTGCCGAACCTCAGAAAGCCTCAACGAATTCTGAATTCATACACAATCGTAGATCAATCAATACCTACCAAAATTTTAATTACGATGAGCTCTAGAGTACGATTATAGAGCCAATCGGTTAATAGGGGCTAAGTATGGATCTAAATAATGAACCTTTATTGGCTATGATATCTTTCGACCTTGAGCCGCAATTTCCACATCGGCTACGTAGATTAATGAAAGTACCTTATATGACTGTTCTTACAGAAAAATAATGTTAGGAGCGACTAGGAAGAGGCTTGCGTGTTGTCCGTTGTGGTCTACCGTAGCAATGTACATGCGTTAGCGTTTTCTCCGACGACATCAAGTACATCGACAAGTACAAGTGTCTCCTTCAGCAGTACAACGGAGTATCCAATCCACTGATTTGCTCGAAACATCACAACTATTCGCCCCTCGCATCTTCAGCAGTTTTTTAACTTTGGATCCCGTTCTGAAAATATTCTTAGTGGAATACGTCTGGAGAAGCACTGGAAGCTTTAGGACATCATGAAAACTTCGCCCCAAGGTTCCTGGGCAAGTCTTTACTACTTCCAATAAGATGGATGATTGTCTGCTGTTATCTGCCTTGCATCATAACAGTGGAGCATTACCTTCAGAGGGTAAATCCAACATGACTGGGAACGGGCTTAACCAGATTCAACTGCTGAGAGTCTTTGCAAGCGTGAGCAGTACGAGAACCATCGTCCAGAAGCTCGTGTGATCTCGGCTGATGGTAGAGATGCTGTGATGTATTTCGTGGCTCAGGATCATCCGATTGCTCGTCCTGCATCGTCTGATACTCCAGCGCACTCAGCATGTACGGCCGTATCAGCAACCAATGCTTTTCCCCGGCCATGTTCGTAATGCTTGAATCCAATGGCGCGATACACCAGACTCTGGCAATGTATGGACAGGCCGCTGCGTCCACATCTTCTCGCATCGTTGCGGGGGGAGTTCGCGACTTAAAATCCTTGAACGATGGTGCTGTACTTTGACGCTATTAGCTCTTGATCAATGGATGGTTTGAGGAAATAAGAGCCTTCAGAGAGCACAGCTAGTCTGTTTACATTGGTCAGTATCTGTTGAGGAATTCGCCTCCATGGCCAGTTGCCTGCCGGTACGAGAGGCACGCGCCCACGGTTAAGCCAGCAAATCCACTGTACCATCCAATTGCAAAGTTCTCTCGGGTGGTGTGGATTGTCATTCGCGTTCGCCAGACGATTGCTTCTCAAGTCAGGAGGGGACCAACACGATCCTTAGTGGGTGGTTGCTGTTATCGAAGAAAGCGGTGTTGAAATGTTCCAATAAAGCAAACATTTCCAAGTTTCATCCCACGCGTGCCTGGCTGATACAAGACGAGAGAATAAAAAGTTTAGATAGGGCGCACCCTTCGGTAGGATCGACTGAGAAGGTTGTGCTCGGCTGACAGGAACGAGGGTACCCCGGATTTTGTTCAAGAGCTTTTGTCGATGATAACTCGGACCTGCGCCCTAATGATATGTATGTCCTTCTTGTTTCTTACTTCTTATCTTCGGCTGCCTGCGCGTTGTGGATGTTGTGAGACTTCGGAGTGTTGAGTAGCGAATCCGACTGTTGTTTATATGCTACCATAGGGCTATACGGTAAGTCTTCGCATCCCCTAAAAGACATGAATCCGAAGGAAGTGATCTTTCCGACCGTGCCGTGTGTTAGCGGGCTTTGTTTCGTTGATATTTGATGTTTAATGTGGCTGTCTGGCTGTGGAAAGGTATGCCGATCGGAATATTCACAATCGACCGGTCCTGCGGACAATGGAGTGGGAAGTGGGTGCGCATTGAACTATTTGCGAAGAATACATGAGAGTGATGTCCTCAGAGAATTTCTGAGCGGTGGTAAGTGTGGGACTCCTGTGGTGGATATATTATTAGATAACGCCTAAAATTCATATCAACTCAAGGGCTCATGGTCAAGTGGTAAATCACTCGCTAATTGATTACAGAGCCTTGTAGAGGGCCTTAGCGCAGTGTGCCTGTTTCCGCCAATGGTAACATGCATGCATGTCTTGAGTGAAGCAACAGGATTTGGAATCGACGGGGGCCACGGTACACCAAAACATCCTCCTCCCTCACCTACTAACCCACAACCAAAGTTTCTCATCTCGACAATTAAATCCACAACCATCCAGCAGATTCAGCAGACCAGCAAACAGTAAGTTCAAATCCCTCCTCCTTCCGAAAGACCATGAGCCCAAGAACTTGATATATTTTTTGGTTTTTTTTGGTATCAAAATTTCTAGAATTTCCCCATCTGCGATTCAAACTGTCATCCGAACATGCTACGTATGCCTTAGCACGTGCTATATGTTGTGCCACACAATGCCATATGCAGCGAAGTGAGATATCGCAAAGTCTTCGCACCGCCTATAGAACGTAAGGATAAGATAGGTCCCTTTCGTTCATTCTCTCCCCACAGGTCTCTTGAATTTCTAGTAACAGCAATGGAATCTCATCTGCCTCATGAGAGAGCACTGCATGCCGAGCCTACTAACAGCTTTTCGACTACACAATCGGCAGCATTAAGAATGCGCCGACCAATGTCTGCACACCAAGTAACGCACTCAGTGCATCATCCTAATACAGACCCCATATTACCATGCTATACACCTGTCAAGAGTCAACCGCCGCCCTTGTCGCATGGACCCACGTTCTCTATTACGTGCCGAAAGTGCAGATGAAAGACGGCCAAGGACTACAAGTCATTAACGCGTGGAAATACTACGAGAAGCTGACACCGGTATGCTCAACATGACGAACTGTCAATTCAAGTCCTGAGTGTTATTCAACATCGTTACTTGCAGGAAGCAGTCTCAGTGTAAGCAAAACGGACACTGGAGGTCATCGTGGGACTTGTGAAAGATTGAGGTGGTAAGGTTCATCTCGTTCACTGCGGGGACTCTATGAATCAAGCCCCATAATGTTGCACGATAGCCTTCACGAGAACGAAGAACTGGACATATGCGTGAGCGGGTGGGAGCGACTAGAAAATGTCGGGTCTATGGATTGGCTTCGACTTCTCCAGGATTAAATGGTGGTGGTGGTCAAAAACCGACACTTGCTAGGGAATAAAAATAAGGTAAAGTAGATATATGTCTCCCGTCTTCAAGCCAACACAGACATTGGCTCATATGCATATGTGAAATCTTAGTTCACTAGCGCCAAAAGGCCTTCATTTTCGTCTTCCACCTCACAGTACGTACTCCTCTCGACGCACTTCATCTTTCTCGACTTCACGAGAAGCAGGTAGCAGAGAATTGCCTCTTACCCCATACCGTCCGTGCCGGATTTCGGTGGAGCTTCGATGGGGATCATCCCGCATGGTATTGCATTCCATTGGGGTGAGCAACGCAACTCCGCCTAGCCTTAAAAGTTGTAGACTTTAAAGAGCCTCAACAGAGCCTCGTCCACGTCTTGGTCCCTCTTCCTGCACTGACCAGAGTCTATGATCTCAGCTTAGTATTACAGCAGAGGGCAAGTAGTGGTCTGATTGCTGCCTTAGAGACCTTCGAAGTCAGCGGTGATGTATGGATACTTGGAAAGGGCCTTGGGTAGTCTCCTTCTGCTTGAAGAAGCTTTCACAAGATCCGGCTGATTTGTAGCTGTCCGTTGGCTTCACTGTTCTCAGGCTCAACATAAGCTTGAGTCTCTATTCGTTTCTTCCATTTGTTGGCTTCTCCGCGCGCGAGAATGACGGTCATCCGTACCAAGGGGTCGATACGGAGACCATCTGATACTTCAACGTTCGAGCCACTCTTCGAAGTGTTCGAAGATGGTCCGCCGCCTACCTGTGGTAGCTTGAAGCTCATTGGGGTGAAGGTCCACTTGAAGATTCCGCAGTCAGCATTCCTCCATTGAGGCAAGACTTTTTATTTTGAGACAGAGCCAGAGAGGACACGTTCCTAATACATGTCTTATGATCCACAAGGAAAGCAGGACAAGGAAGGAACGAAGAACGAAATGGTAACGTACACGACCGAAAGCCCAATTCAGGATATACTTGGCGGTGGCTTGTCTCTGGTGAAAGACTGCTGGGTCAACTTCTCCCTCAGAAGAAGCTGGTGGCTTGGAGGATTTGATGATTGCTTTAATGCGGTAGATCTCATCCTTCGGAGCTGAGCGCAGGAATGTCTCGAGAGAGTCAGAATTGACGCCATGGGCTAGGCTATCTTCGGAAGAAAGGGTGACAGAGAGGACTTCGACTTCGCTCTGATGGTCATTCACATGATCATGATCTGCATGGTGGGTCCGATCTCCATCGGACGATAATTCAAGGTTGTTGGCAAATGCGCTGTCCAAACCCAACAGGATACTTCGATCAACCCTCCCTTTGTCGGACTTGACGGTAGCGATCTGCAGCTCCAGATCCCCCACCCGATCCAAGCAGTCTTCATATCTCCTCTCATCGACGATTTCCCACTTGTTGAATACAATCAGATCCGTATATCTTGCCTGCATCTTTGCGGTGTATGACGTGTCTTCATAGCCTTTCCAATTTTCCACATCAACGACCACGATGACACCATCAAGTGCATAGTTTCCAGAATCTCGTCCAAGCCTATTCACTTCCATAGCGAGCGTGGCAGGGAAGGCGGAGCCACTTGTCTCAACGATAATGCGGTCCGGCTTGACATCAGTGCGGAGGACGTCGAGCGCATCACCAAGCTGTCCGACGAGGTTGCAGCAAATGCAGCCATTGAGTAGCTCCTGCACTCCTCCGATGGCTGAAGAAGAGGCCAACTCGGTATCAATAGCAACGTCTCCGAATTCATTTTTCAAGAGGGCTAGCTTGTAGTCTGTTGGTAGCTGTGGGATGAGGTTCAAGATCAGTGTTGTTTTCCCAGACCCTGTATTGCAACTTAACAAATTACCAATTGTCGTGCTCGATTACGAATGTATACCTAGGTAGCCTGTCACAATTGTAATGGGAATGGGCGGCATGGCAAAAGATGTCACTTTAGAACATTTGCTGGCGGCTTCGATTGGGCGTGGGGATTTGCCCCGCCAAACCCTCCCCGCTCTCTCGGCCGAGCTTTCCGCTATCAGTTGATACTGCTGGATGAGAACATAAAGATCCAATTAAAAATTAAAATGGAAGTGACGGAGTCAAGCAGTAGGAGCCTTCCGTACGCCACTTTCGTTGTGTATCCTGTGGTAAAAAGCCGCGGAACACAACCTTGCGGACGTTTGCTACAACTACGAGACCACCAAATGCCACTGCTCCCATACATTGATACCTACCAAAGAAAGAGATAAAAACACCTCTCCGCGCTTACTGCCGTAATCTACGGCTGTCGTCGATTCCAGCAGTCCTCAAAAACACCTTCACCCACGCAATGGCTAACAATCAACGAGGTCAGCCAATAGGCTCTGCAGAGCCAAATTCCAGCAGCGATGGCATGTTGAGTGGAGTGACCGACAGGCTGAGCTCAGTGGTGAGTGGAAGTCAAGGCAATGCTGATAACCAAAGCTACCTCAGTGAAGGTAAGTCACCAAGCTCGAATTCCCGCTACCGGGCCAATTGCTAACAGCTTCAGGAATCGATGCAGTACAGCAATCAGTCTACGGCCAAGGCAAACAGGCGGAGTCGGCTGCGGAGAAGACATCCGGGTCAACGAGCCAAGAGAAGCAGAATGTACATGCTGCAGTCGATCAGGCGGATCCTGAGAAGATTTCTGAGTTCTTGCGTGATAAATACTACAGCAGAACCGAAGAGCAGGAGAAAGAGGAAGGAAGGGGCTGAGAGGGTATTCGTGGTTGATTCCATTATGAAGGCGTGATATGAATCGAACGGCTCTGGAACAGTGACAAGATTCGCTCAGGAAGGGACGAGACCTCGCAAAGTTAGCGAACGTAGAGGTTGCACTCAGATGTTGCACGAAGAGCCTACTGTACTTGTTCTATTACAACATTGCTCGCCAGCCACCATAATGGATGGCTCAGGAAAAGGTCTCTTAAGTCCCAGGTGATTTGTGACTTGAGCTATATGATCGAAGCGCTAACAAACTCCTTCCCTCCTTCGACATCGACTGCTGCAAGTGTCAATCAAAAGAAAGTCATGAGGAAGGGAATTTGGACTGACCAGCGGACCAAGGGAGCCCGAAGCTGCCTTCCACAAGAGCTTCATCAGACTTCTCTGTCCGAAGCTTCTTGAAACCATGGGTCGTAGCATTATATCTACTTTTGCCAGATTTGGTTTTGCCTCTTCTTCAATCTAGCAATTTGCTCAACATTAGCATCAAAGCTGGAGCGTGCTAATTTCTTAAATTTCGACGAAGAGGGTATGGAATAGAGCCATCGACATAGGTTACCTCCCGACCCTTTGCCTTTGTCTAAAGCGAACAAGTCACTTGTTGTCATAACAGTGCAGTTCAGAACGCACTCTTGACCTGGGGAAGTTGTGTGTTTGCACAGGCTCTCGTGATTCGACCTAGAATAGAGATACAGGCACGTAGGTGACTTCGCAGTCCCTAACCACGTGTGACTCTTGCACCAAACTCAATGATCACACACAAATGGACCCAATAGAGAACTGTTTGATGTCATTCTATGAAATGTACTTGCGCAGCGGGAAGGATAACATCAAGGCAGAGAATGAGCTTTGGTGTCGCAATTCTAGCGTACTAGATTATCTGTGGCGTTCATGCGATTATAAGTTGTAGATGAAACGGAATTTCTGCATTGCTGAAGCTTCCAAGGAACAGCCATGTCCATTGCGCGGGACGGTGGTCCCAGCAGATGATGGTCCCACGAGCAGAGCTTTGGTCTGAAGATTCGGGAACTTTGTTGGCTTGTGAGGGGCCCTCCAAGGATGATGGCGTTCGCATCGATTGATTGAGCGCTAACTGTATTCGGCAACATCACTGGCAATCATGAAGTTATGCCGCGAAGTACGGTCGAGAGACTCCTTTTCACCATGGCGACACATGTTTCTGATCCCCCATCACTTGTTGCATTGCGTACAGTCGGCGTTCCATTCTTGGTCTAACGTGTCTACTATACTTGAATTTTGGCATTTCTACAGTCACTGTCTTGACATACCCCACAGTCTGGATTACCTTTGGGCATACACATCCAAATGAGCGCAACATTGAGCAAGCGCCACCTGGCGCGGAATGAGAGAGCGTTACAAGATCTGATCAAGACAGTACCTGGCAATGACAGGTGCGCGGACTGTGGAGCGAGAAACCCAGGTACGGCCACAAGTCCGGCAGAGCTCTTCAATTAGCCAGTATGCTGACTGTACTATCATATAGGTTGGGCCAGTTGGAGTGTAAGTGCACTGTGGTCGACAGCCTGAACAGAGGATTGCTGTGGCTGACAGCAAGATCGAGGAGTAGCTGGGCATATTCCTTTGTATGCGATGCGCCTCGCTCCACCGCAAGCTTGGCACCCATATCTCGAAGGTCAAATCGTTAAGCATGGATAGCTGGTCGAATGGTCAAGTTGATGTAAGTGTTATCTGGCTAGATCCTATTCAATTGCTTATGGCAACACCAGAGTATGAAGCGCAATGGCAACGTCAATACCAATCGGACCTTCAATCCTCAGAATACGAAGCCGCCGATGCCTCTAGACGTTGATGAGGTTGACGCAGTGTTGGAGAGGTTTATAAGACAGAAGTATGATCAGCAGCTTTTCTCCAGTGGCCGCTCCCGACCAGCAGTGCGGAATGATAGTGGAAGCACTCGAAGTTCAGATGACCAGCCACCACCTTTACCACCAAAGCCGGGGAAGCGTTTTGGTTTTGGTCTACGGAGTGCATCCTCGGCCCTTCCATTACAGCGAAGTCTACCGGTCTCTCCTCATTCACCACCTGGTACCAATGGCTTCAGTGGGCCACCCTCACCAATAAGGGTTAACAAACAATCTAGGGTGTTTGGTGCAAGCGTGGGAGGCGGAGGAGGAGAATTCGAGTCGAAGCTGAACCAACTGAGAGACATGGGATTCCACGATGAAAAGCGAAATACACAGGTCTTAACAGGATTAGGTGGTAACTTGGAGAAAACAATCGAATCTCTGGTCAGACTTGGGGAAGGCAGCGTGCCAGGATCGAGGTCAAGGACGCCGAATCCGCCCAAGCATGTCGCTGTTAGTCAGACCTCCCCTCTACCACTCAGTACACAATCGACAGGGGCTGTGAACGGGATAAGCTTTGCGGCAAATGGGACTGTCCCTCGGACGAACACTGGCACCCAGGGACAGCAGACGATTCAGACCATCGATCTGCCACAGATTCAGTCTACCAGGAATTTCACATCGCCGAGCCCTTATCCACAGCCGTCCCAAACTTACAATCCTTTCGATACTTTCAGTCAACAAACGGTCAATATCCCTCTAGAGAATGCGTTCCAGGGGATGCAGATATCGCAACAGCCTCTGTTCCCCAACGCGACCGGAGGGTATCCAAGTCAGCCACCAGCTCAGGAAGCACGCGTCCAGACGATGACTCCGCCAGTGCCCCCAATGCCTCAACAATTTATGCAGAATAACCCGTTTACGCAGCAAAATACTATGCATAATGCTAATCATAATCCATATTATCAAGCGACACAGCAGCATATACCAGCATCATCAAATCCATATGTATCGAATATTCCGCAGCTAGATACACGGAATCAGTACAATCACTTTCAACAACCATCTATGCCCCAGCCGTTCAACAATGGCTTTTCGATCGAATCCCCTCAAACCTATTCTCCTCAAGTGTCAACGTTCCAGCAGCAGCCCTCTCAGCAACAGCAGATTCCTGAAAATCCTCAACCCGCTCAGCAGCAGCAGCAGCAGCAGCAGCACCAATATACGAACCCTTACGCGCCTCAGTATTCTTTTACCGACCCCGCACAATACATGGGGCAGAACCAACAACAATCGACTCAGCAATACAATCAGTTCCAGCCACAATCATCGCAATCCTTCAATTATTACCAACCGCAGCCGCTGCAGCCTCAGCAAACGGGACGTATCGACAAATCGAGCATCCTTGCATTGTACAACTATCCTCAAGTAGCGCCACCTCCACTGCCCACAGATACAGCCTCCACGCCATCAGCTGAGCAGCCCATACCCAACGTTCCGCTCCGTGTGAAGCCGACGCAACGAAGTGTGACTATGCCTGTGCAATCTTCGTCCGGGAGCAGGAATCCTTTCCAAGTGGCTACGGCTACTCCAATAGCTGCAAATGGGAATACTCAGGGTATGTATAGACATGCCAGTCAGGAAAGTTTGGATGTAGGCGGTCTCCAGAATGGGCGGCATAGCCCGGACGCTTTTGCGAGCTTGAGCGCACGTTTTGTACGATAAGCTGTACAAAGTACACGTTCGGGGAGACATAACTTTTCCAAAGATAGGAAATTGTCGTGTGCTTTCATTCTTTGCCACGTGGTAGGCTTGGTGCTGATAAGATACCCCACATTTCCCCCAGATCTTGGCGTTCGCCGACGGCTGTTGCTTCACACCTCAATCACGCAGTATACAGCGACCCTGGAGGGGCTGTACCACCCTCAAAGACAACCCAATGGCGCCGACTGCATGTTCCAACATGGTCTCCGGGAACGCCAACCCCAGCCTCACCACCCCCCTCACCACCCTTCTTCACATCCACCATCCGATCCTCCTCGCAGGCATGGCCCACACCGCCACCGCCCCCCTCGCGAGCGCGGTCACAAACGCAGGCGGCCTCGGCGTCATAGGCGGCCTAGGCTACACGCCCCCTCAACTGCGCGCCATGATCCAGGAGCTCAAATCCCTCCTCTCCTCCCCCTCCCTCCCCTTTGGCGTCGACCTCGCTCTCCCCGCCGTCGGCGGCACAGCGCGCAAGACAAACCACGACTACACCAAAGGCCTGCTGCATGAGCTCGTCGACGTGATTGTCGACGAAGGCACTACGCTGTTCGTATCCGCGGTCGGTGTGCCGCCCACGCCGGTCGTGGAGCGCTTGCATGCTGGCGGCGTGGTGGTCATGAATATGGTGGGGCATCCCAAACATGCCGTCAAAGCCTTCGATGCCGGCATGGATATCGTGTGTGCGCAGGGTGGCGAGGGAGGCGGTCATACGGGCGAGATACCGGCGCACTTACTCGTACCGGCATGTGTGGACGTCGCTCGGCGTTATCGACCGCCGATGTTGAAGGGAGCGCATGGCATGGTCGTGGCGGCTGGAGGTATCTATGACGGAAGGGGATTGGCCGCGTCGCTGAACCTCGGCGCGGTGGGCGTGTGGGTCGGGACGCGGTTCGTGGCGAGCGAGGAGGCGGGGTGTAGTCGGGCGCACAAGGATGCTGTTGTGGAGGCTGGGTGGGGGGATACGACGCGGACGTTGGTGGTTTCGGGAAGGCCGTTGAGGGTCCGGCGGAATGGGTATGTTGCGGAGTGGGAGCGGAGGGGGGAGAGGGTGAGGGAGTTGACGGAAAAGGGGGTGGTGCCGATGGAGTTGGATATGGAGGAGGATAGGGAGGTGGATTTCCCACATTTGATGGGCGTGGTGGCGGCGTCCATTGATGCGATCAAACCTGCCCAGGCGATTGTGGAGGATATGGTGGTGGAGGCTGTGGAGTGTTTGCGGGTTGCATATGGATATGTAGGTGCTTGTGGGCAAAGAGGGGAAAGTAAATTGTGATGATCCGAGTGTGCGAAAGGATGTGTAAGAGTATTTGTGGGATACCTTGGTTCACGTAATCTGTGATCGCAAACTCTCCGGCCTAGATGCTCCCAAGATTCATTGCTCACTCAATCAGACGGTTGCTAAATTCTATACAACGATCGACTTGACACCATTGACTTCGCCGTTCACCTTCCCGTTGACCTGTGCCTGCTGGGAAGACGGTAGCGGCGGAGGCACTGGACCAAAAATTGGCAAGGCCCCAACTTGCGCTTGGAGTGCCTCCTCCTCCGTGTCATCGTCGTATTCGCCCTCTTCGCTTCCTTCGTCCTCATCATAGTCCTCCTCCTCGTAATCGCTCTCCGTACCCTCGTCGTCACCTTCGATGGCCCCCGCGCCTGCGACAGAACGACCTTGATCCTGCATGCGGCGGGCGAGTTGTTCAAGTGTATTGTTCTTTTTCCGAAGGCTTTCCATTTCTTTATTGACTTTGGTGCGCTCTTCAGCCATTTCGAGGATGTTGCGATTGGTGAGGTCGTGCTTGCGGGTCAGATTGAGGTTTTCCTTTTCGAGGCGTTTGGTTTTCTTGGACATTTCTTCCATTTCTTTACGGAAGGTGAGAAAGAGGTCATTCGAATTATTGAGAGTATCTTCGACCTGCAGACCATACGTCAGATCAAGAGATGCCAATCAATGTACTCGAAGATGAATCGGATGCTAGTGTATGCAGGGTGAGCGGCGAACGCCTGGAGGTTTGATTCAATGGTCGGATTCGATGAAGGCTCTATGCGTGAGCGAACAAAGTAGTGGAATGGTAGACCGACAAACTTCAAATATCTCTCGGGCCATAGGACAGAAGTAATAGAACGTTGAGGATATGAGGGTGCTGAACGACAGAAAGCCTACCTGTTTAAATTTCTCAACGTATATGTTCAACTGACTTCGAAGCTCCGTCTCCGTCTGTGAAAATGTAGACACTTGTGCGCTCAGTGTCCGAGCCTTTGTTGTCTCTATCTCGGCCCTCTTCCGCTGGTCTTCTGCACGGGCTAGGCTGAGTTGTACGTCACCCTCCTTGGTTCGCATTAGGGCATGGAAGTGTAGTTCTCGTAGCTCATACTGCTCCACGAAGGATTTGAACTTCTGCCGAAACCTTTACGGAGTCAGCTGTGTGACGTGAGCTCAAACTGAAGTTGAGAACATACAGTTCATCTAGCTCAACGTTCATCCTTCCGCTTTCTGGATTTTCTGTCCGATTGATACTGTCTTCAATTTCCCAGTAGAAAGCCTCTGTCCGCTCACTATATTTCTCACGGCTTCGCCTTTCATTATCTTCCATCCTCTTTTGTTCGTCCTGGGAGATATGAAGATTAGCTAAAGTGGGCTATAGTGATATTATACATGGTAGCTAAGCCACCCGGACTCCTCTTGCTTACCTTGAGCTTTTTGTTATCGCTTTGAAGCTGACGGCACAAGTTCTCTAGCTTCTGTTTCATCGCCAGAGTTTTGGTAAGCTCGGATCGGCTTGAGTCCTTCTCCTTCTGTAAGATATCCGAACGCTTTTTATTCTTGGTGTTTTCCCTCATCACTCTGTTCATCTCCGCCAGCAAGTCTGTGTACTTCTTTTGCACGGCATCAAGTTTCGAGAGTGGGTTTTCCATGCCAGTCAAAAGGTTTGACAAATCTCGTGTAGCCTTCTTGACTTCTCGTTCTATATCCGCAAACAGCCCAGGGGGCAACTCTGTCAGCTTGTGTTGATCCATAGCATTTTTGGGCAATGGTCTATTAAACAGAGATTCATATATGCGAGGTATATCGAGTGCTGGAGAGGTGAGGGAGGAGAAGTTGGCGAGGAGCGATTCCATAGTTTCAAGGCTTGGGAGACCTTGCTCAACCATTGAGACTTTGGCTCCCTCATCGAAGGCTTTTGCCACCTCAGCAATCATATCTTTGGGTAGATCATGCTTTCTCATCGAAGCAAGTACGTTCTCTTTGGAAGCATGAGTAGAAGAATACCCACCGATTTCAGCCTCTTGGTCCTTCTCCCCTGCAGCATCCAGCTCCAGCTGATTGATCTTTGCTGCGAGCAGCTTTCCTGTTTCGTTCGGATCTGCTGCCTTTCTCCCCTTGCCCTTCTTCGCGGGAGGGACTGCCAGACCTGGAGCGGCGCTGGGCGCCGGTGCATCTGGCAGACTGCCATTGCCGTTGATGTAGTCAAGAGCGGGAGCATTATTGACAGCCGGCGACGAACGAGAGCTCTCAGAGGCGTTGGCTGCTTGAGACGAAGGTTTCGCCATTTGATGGAACGACGGCCAATGAGCCGACAAAGGGGATCAGCTTTCTGCTGACCAGCTCTGACAGTGCACCTGCCTCCTCCTCGAACAGAAGCTCATATATCCTAGCAGATGAACCACCCTGCCGGCGCCAATTTAGATTTGAGTATGCTTTGTGCCCCTGTCTCGGCAATCCGATTGCTGGGATGCCTGTTATGTTGAAGACCCAAAGCCTCGGCTTTATCGGAGGCTCAGACTCTGTACATGGAGGACAGGAAAGAATCTTGTCTGCTAACGTGCGCGATCGGTGGAGCGGCTTTAGATTGACGGTCGAATGAAGCGCGGGAAGCGGTTACGTAGAGGAGACGGTTGTAAATGTGACTTTGAGCAGGTTGGTAACGACGGTTGGCTTATGGATATGGGTAGACCTGAAATTGTTGTCACTAATTCTGCACGGTAGATACTATAATGTCAACTGGAAAGAGTGCCAATGTCATGTGCAATTCCAAGAAGTCATAATGGCTTAATGCCTCGATTCTGTCGCCCGCTACTACATCGACCCGCCACTAGCCCAACTAAGATATCTACCGACAAGGCTCGCAACTTCTCCGAAATCTGAAGATCTTGCGGTACATAAGGTATGTGGCGTGCGGCCTCGAGATGGATCCCGAACGCGCAAAGCCGGCGACTACTATGGCGGCTTCGCAACTGTGCTACACGTCAGATAACACGAGGTCTTGCCTCTGTGTCAGACGTCCACAAGCACCCGGAGCCGGGAGAGCACATGCATGGCTTTACGTTGAAGCGTGCAAAACATGTGCCTGAGCTGCATTTGACAGCATTTCTCCTAGAGCATGGGAAGACTGGAGCAGAATACCTGCATATTGCCAGAGACGACAAGAACAATGTCTTCTCTATTGGGTTTAAGACCAATCCTCCAGATGACACCGGTGTGCCCCATATCTTGGAGCACACCACACTATGTGGGAGTCACAAGTAGGTTGGTCAGAGAGTCTACTAGGAGATTTTGACTGAAGCCACTATAGATATCCCGTCAGAGATCCCTTCTTCAAGATGCTTCCTCGATCACTATCAAATTTCATGAATGCTTTTACAGCTTCAGATCATACGTCCTACCCATTTGCAACTACTAACAGACAAGACTTCAAGAATCTCCTGTCTGTATACCTAGATGCTACTCTTAACCCGTTGCTGAATGAAAATGATTTCACACAGGAGGGTTGGCGCATCGGACCCGAGAACCCATTGGCAGTCGCTGAGGGTCAAGATGATGGTATCGCAGACGGGAGATTGGTCTTCAAAGGAGTGGTTTACAATGAGATGAAAGGGCAAATGTCAGATGCAAGCTACCTGTACTACATCAAGTTTCAGGATCACATCTTTCCCGATATCAATAATTCTGGTGGTGATCCCCAGAAGATGACCGATCTCACATACAAAGATCTAAAAGACTTCCATAGGAGGAATTACCATCCAAGCAATGCGAAGCTGTTTACGTACGGAGATACGCCACTTACAGATCACCTGGTAGAAATTGATCGACAATTAAGTAGCTTTGAGAAGATAAGAGCGGATGGAATCATCAAAATGCCTATTGATTTGAAGGACGGCCCTCTTTATTTCACCACCAAAGGTCCTGGTGATCCACTGGTCGACAGGGATATGCAATACAAGACATCCACTTCTTGGTTGATGGGTGACACTTCGGACATCGTGGAAACATTCTCGCTGCAGATCATGGCCTCGCTATTGACAGATGGGTACGGCTCCCCTTTGTATCAAGCCCTTATAGAAACCGGCTTAGGTCCAGATTGGAGCCCCAATACTGGGTTTGACAGCGCTGGGAAAGTTGGTATCTTTTCTATTGGGCTCAGCGGTGTAAAAGAAGTCGACGTTCCAAGGGTCAAAGCTGCTCTCCAGTCTGAATTACGTGAAGTACATCGCTCAGGGTTCGACAAGATAAAAGTAGATGGCATCCTCCACCAGCTCGAATTGGCTCTGAAATACAAGACTGCCAACTTTGGTATGGGTCTGATGCAAAAGATACAGCCAGGCTGGTTCAATGGAATCGATCCATTCGATGCGCTTGCTTGGGATGACATTGTCACATCATTCAAAAGTAGATTTGCGCAAGAGGGTTATCTTGAAGGTTTACTGGAAAAGTACCTCTTGAATGACCGTACTTTGACATTCACCATGGAGCCATCCGACACCTATGGCGAGGATCTAGCTACCGAGGAAGCTACTCGTTTGGCCTCGAAAATATCCGATTTCACCGAAGCAGCAGGTGGTGAAGCGGAAGCTCGCAAGCAACTTACGGCGCGGGAACTTGAATTACTCAAAGCCCAGCAGAGCGCCAATGGTCAGGATCTGAGCTGTCTTCCCTCTGTCCACGTGAAGGATATACCACGACAAATGGAAAAGAAAGCACTGAGAGACTCATACATCGGTGACGTCAAGGTCCAATGGCGAGAAGCAAGTACCAATGGGCTGACCTATTTCCGGGCTATCAACACACTTATGGGTCTGCCAGCTGAACTGCGGATGCTCATACCTCTTTTCAATGATTCAATCATGAGGCTCGGAACAAAAGACAAAACGATGGAAGAGCTTGAAGATCTGATCAAATTGAAGACTGGCGGCATTAATATATCCTATCATGCTTCGCCTTCCCCTGTCGATTTGGAGTCGTATACTGAAGGATTGTCTTTATCCGGCTATGCTTTGGACAAGAATATTCCTGCAATGTACGAACTGCTTCGTACTATCATTGAGGCAACTGATTTTGACGGACCTGAGGCCGAAAGCAAGATAAGACAATTACTTTTGGGCGACGCTAGTGGCGCCGTAGATGGTGTTGCAAGTTCTGGACATACTTACGCTAAGAAGTTCGCCCAAGCTGGGCTAACAACTTATGGTTTGCTCAATGAACAAATTGGAGGTCTGACCCAGGTCCAGCAGACGGCGAATCTGGCTAACAGATCACCTGTTGAGGGGCTTGGAGACATCATCATGAAGCTGAAAGCTATACAACGAAGCGCAATCTCCAACTCTTCAAGCTTTCGGGCCGCGCTTACATGTGGACAAGAAGCGGTTTCCGCCAACGAAGTGGCGCTGCAAGATTTCCTTTCGAGTTTCTCTGCGTCTGCCGACATGGCCATCGGTGGTAACACAACTTCAACGCTCTCGCAAGATCGTAAGACTTTTTTTCCTTTGCCATATCAGGTATCCTATTCTGCACTCGCGCTTCCAACCGTATCGTATAGTCACCCTTCAGGCGCGCCTTTACAGATTTTGTCTCAACTTCTTACACATAAGCACCTCCATCACGAAGTCCGTGAAAAGGGTGGCGCTTATGGCGGAGGAGCATACTCACAAGGTCTAAGCGGCCTGTTCGGCTACTACAGCTATCGTGATCCCAACCCGCAAAATACCATGAAGATAATGCGAGATGCTGGCCGTTGGGCGCGTGATAAAGAATGGACTGATCAAGATGTCGAAGAGGCCAAGTTGAGCGTGTTTCAAAATGTCGACGCACCTGAGAGTGTGAGCCAGGATGGCATGACTAGGTTCCTGAGCGGGATCGATGATACTATGGAGCAGACGAAGCGCGAGCAAATGCTTGACGTCAAGAAGGAAGATTTGCGAGAAGTGGCTCAGAAATATCTCATTGATGGAATGAGCAATGCTAGAATTGCGGTCTTGGGTGAGAAGAAAGAGTGGGTGAAGGAGAGAGATGGCTGGACAATCAAGCAGATGGAGTTGAGTAAGCCATCCGAGTCAGTCGGTGCGAGCGACTTAGGCGAGGGGGACCTTGAGAGTACTTGATCTGGGCCGAAAGCATGTATAGTATGTACTATGTCTGTACACTTGGGCAACGGCGGCATTTGCATAGCGTTGGCGTTCGGAATATTCTTCAATCTATCAATTTTCACTCGCAGGCTACGTGCCATGCCGTCAAGGTCAGCGCTACTGAACAGAATACACAACGTCTCCAACGTCCTCCCATCGTTGGCAGATCACAAGCTAAGCGCAAGAATAAAGCCAATGCGTTGTTACTCGGCACGCAAGAACCTGCTTCGTATGAGGTGTGGTACTTTGTGCATGAACGGGTGCGATGTATTCTCCATCCTTCAGACCTGCCTGTGATTAAGTCGTGTCCTGGCAGACTATTGATGAGAGGACATGTTTGTTTCCTCAGGTTTCGTTATTTTAGTAGTTAGGATCGTTGAATTGTGGGCTGAAAGATGATGAGGTGGGAGATGGAGCTGCTTCGGGACGCAGAAAAGGGGGTTTAAGATAGGGAGCAGTACAATCCCCTTACCGCTACCATAAATAAAAAGTAGAGAGCCACAATCGCAATGGTCTAGGAGGGACTTTCTAGCACAGCCAGGATCAGGAAACCTACGTACATACGACCATGTGGTGAAGACTAGCAAAACAAACCAAGATGCTAGTTCAGGACAGTGCACATCTAACCTAGAAGCCTTACCATTCAGAAGGTTGAGATAACGTTGAGTTGGGAAGCCACAAGATTTTATTTCCTCATTCTACGAGACGGAACTTCGAGAGTGTAATTGGACGTTCTCGATTGGCGTCTACAGCCTGTTGCGTTTCTCGCTGGTTATATTGATGCTCTCGAATATCGTCACGATGTTGTTAGTCTCCGGCTGGAATTGTATTGATTCATAAACATCATGTTTGGGTGATATCTTGACATACCAATATCATGCGGGTCTAAAATAATCTATTGTTACAAGGTCTGAAACCGCCAACATCTTTCATGCAAAGTGACATTCAAAACTCAGATCGACTTTCCAACATCCTTTCCCCAATCCGAGCACAGCTTCGCCGTATTCCCTTCCATCGCATAGACACACTCTGTACCACCACCGCCAGGTTTTGGGAAGGAAAGACCAGCGTAGCCGATCCCCATCTCGCCATTATGCCCGTCGTTGATCTGGAAAGTCATCGGAGCATTCGCGGAATTGTAGTTAGTAGCTGCAGTGGTCAAGCCGGTCAATGCAGCCCCCAATACGCCCCAAGTCATTGTTCCGACAGAGCTTTGTACCCAAAGCTCTACGTTTGTATTCGGCGGAGCGAAATACCAGCCTTTCTTATCTATCGGGCCGTCTCCGTTGGCATCGATATGGGTTTGGACGTCAACAGCGGCTTGAGCAAAGGCTTGATAGACACTGTAGTAGCCTGGAGGGAAGGTTTCTATGTGACCGTAGTCGAAGAATGTGTATGTTCTTGTCCCGAGGGTGCACCAGAGGTACTTCATCCATGGCGAGTCAGAGCCTGAGGGTGGAAGGGTTGTCTGGAGGACCGCGTGATCTCGGTCGGCATAGCTCTGTTGATAGGAAGCACTGATAGGGTTCAAGTCAGCTATGGTCTGTCTCCAGCCCTCAGACCTGATCGAAATCCTGCAGTGGATAACCTACGCGCCAGCAACGACCATAGGTGCATTAGAACATCTTAATGCGGCATGGTTGTCTCGCCGTAGCTTGTTGGCTTCTTGAGCAATATCGACCGGCGTTGCTTGGATGGCACCTGTAAAGAAATTGATAATACAAAGACTACTGGGCAAAAGTAGCTTTCGGAACATGTCTACGGATGGTTTAGAGAACCGCTTGCAGAGACTCAACAATCGAAAGAACTGAATCTTTTGTAAGGAATGGTTATGCCGAGCGACGAATGGAAAAAGGTAACCTGAAGATATATGCCAGAGATATATTCACACCATCTGCGGGAAATACTACGTTATGATAGCGCAATTCGCCTGAGAGTCGCAAAGATACCGAAACTGGGACGTATATCCGCAGAGCCGCGTCTGGGGACACTCATGTTTTGGACAGGTTTGCAGCGCCAGCTAGGAGGTTTACTTGCGTGCCGTCCCTGCGGAGTCACTGGACATGCCACCTGTCTCATAGGCTGCCCCCAAATCTGCGCAATTTCCTGGCGGCTTGGCTGTGCTTCTGGGCATAATGCCAATATCTCCCGTCTGTCACCACTCCCAATTGTTGTTTTCATCTCGCCTATTATGGATAGTGAGACTAGGGACAGGCGATATCGTGAAGCGGCAAAAGCTTCCATCTTGTATCGGACTTGAAACTGTTGGGGTGACTCAGCGAGCTGGTGTCAAATTTCTTCCTGTGGTCCTGGTATATGCTTCTGCACCAGGCCTGACTGTCTGGCCTTTGCCTCTGTCCTGTTTTGGAAAGGTTGGCCACTCAACGTGTGCAATGCATGTTGGACTGCTGATCTTGGCGGTTAGATGTTATTGCATGGCGTTCGTTGAGGCATCTTATTGAAAGCTTGCCAGATCTGGAATTGTTGTTGGGCCTTAAAACAATGAAGGCGATCCATATAGCAATCAATCTTCGTCTTGAATGTGTTTAGTGGCAGGCTCTGTAAGCAGGAAATCTCAAACGACCGTGTACTAGTAATATAGTTGTTGTACTACTCCGTAATCGAAGAGCGAAAGCGCTAGAATAGCAGAAGCAGCTAATCCCAATCGAGCGCGTTTACTATGTAGAACTAAAGTGCGTCGCGTCAAAGTACGGATGTTCCTTGAGATTTCAAAGTCTGTTACTGCCAATGGCGGCGACGGTGGAAGCCGTTGTTGACGACCTGCTCCGGAGTCCTTCGTACGTTCTCTACCCTGTTGGTACATTGCAATATTGACCGTATTAAGGGACATTGACTATCCTACGATTGAGCGTCTGGCTTCCTCATACAACCCACTTCACTCCTTCAGTCTTGCAAAGGGCGACGAGAAACACTACCAGCAGCAATATGATGACATTTATTTCTTACGGCTGGCGATGCTCAAGCCTGCGGTCGAAGAGATCGCGGCGGAGGCGTGGGGAGAACTAGAGGTACAAAATATACACATTCACGACATACAGGAGGTGATCCTCAGAATGCTGAGCGTATCAGATAGCAGGGGAAAGGGTTCGACGCGTCGATCGCGTCCTTGACGTACGGCAGGGTGAGCTCTGTTGGGTTGCTGGAACAGTGTACATGGACATGCCGTTGAAGCCCAACATCCTCGATGACATCTCAAAAGATGTGGGTTCTGCTCCCCTCGAGTGCACGTTCACTGCACTCATACTTCAATAGAATTGGATCGCTGCACCTCCACCTCGTGAGAAATATATCTCGCCATCAGGCCAGGATCAGACCATGCTTGAGGATGAATCAGGGCGGCTACGCTTGATCGGTACACCTTTACAGATATCTATGTTAGTGACTGGCTGCGTCGTTGCGGTAATGGGCACCGAAAATGCGGATGGCGACTTCGAGGTGGTGGACATGAAGGTTCCGGATCTACCTCGACAACCACAACGGTGGGAACGAGACGAGGGAGATGCAGCCTTGGCAAATGGGAATGGGAAGTCGCATAGCAAACCAAATAGTGGTCGGCAAAAGGGCGGCAAGGTAGCCATAGTTAGTGGACTAGGCATAAATGGCGATGAGGGCGATACTTTGACCCTGGATCTGCTTATGGAATTCCTCATAGGGGAAGCCTGCGGTCCCTCAACACAACAGGAGGTGGGAACAATATCACGATTAATCATTGCTGGAAACTCCATCTCCGAAGGCTCACCGTTACATGTTCGAGACGAGCTTGATGGCAAGAAGTCCGGCAAGAAATACGGCTACGACTCATCGACCTATAATCCAGTCCCAACGCAACGTTTCGACGAATTCCTCGCAACTCTACTCCCTTCGATTCCGATCACACTACTTCCTGGAGAGGACGATCCAGCCAATGTGTCTTTGCCCCAACAGCCAATTCACCCTGCAATGTTCCCGCGAAGTAGAAATTATGGGACGACGTTAGGATCCGAAGAGCCAGGTTGGTTCGACAGTGTCACGAATCCGTGGGAAGGCGATGTGGATGGATGGAGGATGATGGGGAACGGAGGGCAGCCGATCGATGACATATTCAAATATGTTGAAGGTGACGAACGATTGGATATGATAGAGAACCTCTTGCGGTGGAGATGTGGTGCACCTACTGCCCCTGATACCCTATGTAAGATTTCCCAAGATCCAAACGAACTCATTGCTGAACAGACATTGTAGGGTGCTATCCATTTCAGGACAAGGACCAATTTGTAATTGAAGATTGCCCACACGTCTATTTTGTAGGGAGCCAGCCCGGCTTTGAGACCACTGTCATCGAGGGTACAGCTGGTCAAAGCGTCCGACTGATCGCCGTGCCAAAGTTCAAGGAGACAGGGGAATTGATATTGCTTGACACAGATACTCTGGATGTCGAGTCTGTGAAGTTTGAGATCTTTAATGAGAAATGACAAAGAATCCGATGCAGTCAGTCACAACTGAATACTAGGGGCCTTGTCCCCTAAGCTATGAGGACATGCGCCTGGAGGATCGCCTGAAGGGGAGTCAAATTATTGTTCAGGCTCGATATGAACACAGTATATGGGGTGAAGTAAACCCCAGAGCTTTACAAGAAGAGGGTAAAGTAGAGGCAGTACGTCTCAATGAGGTTATGATTAGAGGGAAACCACGAAGTACTCTCAATGCGTCACAAAATCGTATGATAAGCGATTGAATAATCGTATGTTGCACCACGTCCACAGAGAGGATACTCCATTCTTCGGGCACATTGGTCTTGGTGGATGCAATCTGCATATGACATTGTCGTAGATGCTCGCTGCTGTTGAGACGTAGCCTCCCAGCTGATGCTTTTCATTCACCCTACTCCGTCCTTGATTCATACGCCACGCTTATGCAACCCTCTTCCCCTTCTTATTCTTCTTCGGGACGTCCGTCATCGTCAGACCTAAAATGGGTTGATCCAATCAGCCATCGCTCCTCGGCGTACCATCATACCCCAGGCGCCATTGCATATCCCCACCACCAAAATCAGTTAATCGAAAACGTACCAGGAGGTAGACTCTGCTTCAGCTTATCCGCCTTCTCTGAATCCTTCAAGACGAGAGTGTACAGGAATCGCGAACATCGGACTTTGAATTTGATCTGATTGTGGGAGTTGCGCTTGATGTGGCCAGCTAGATATCAGCGCCGTTAGCGATTTGTTCTTCGGAAGTAGTGTGCTTCTGGTAGGAGGCCAAACATTTGGCATCCTTTCTCCGGCAGATCTCGATGAATTGCTTGATGTCTGATACTTCGCGAGGCATGACGAGCAAGGTTTACGCAGGAATGAGGAGTTCTTTGCTATTTGTTACGGCGCATTTGTCGAGCTGGTTTGGCAAAGTAGTGGGCTCTGTATAAGCGAGGCGTATCGCAGGGAAGACCCGCCGCTAAGGCTATTGACGCCACGTGGCTCAGTACCTGCGCTGAGGCAACCATATCGTGGTATATCATTGCTGTCAGTTCACGTTCGCCCTTTAGCCAAGTACATAGACAGATCAAAATTGTCCACTTTGAAGCTGCTGTCCGTTGTGCGAAGGAAAACATCTAAGAAGTATAATCGCTCATTGCATTCGGCATGCCCACGCCTTTAGACAGAGCCATGACTTCGCGGGTGAGCTGTCATGTTTTGAACATTGAACACACGAGCTTATATATGCACCTATTTAGTCCGCGTTCCTCGGTACGCCATTCATTGCCAGCTCGCCTTTCCAGGCTCTCCTCACATTACTACAGGTTTCGCAGGCATAGTCACTGCAGTAGCAGCATGGTCAATTTGGGGTGGTGATATGTTTCCAGGGGTAGATCCACCAGGAGGTAGAATTCAATGTTCCTGTCTCTTTGAATCCATTATCATGGTATGCTAAAAGAGCGGATCAGATCCATCGATGTGGTCAGACTCGGACTTGAAGTCGTGGCTTGACAGAGTTAGCGCACTTTTTCATACTTGAAATGTGTTTATGAATGCGTCTGGCTAGCACTGACCTCTTTATGCCTGAAGAGAGGACTGCTTCCGGCCAAGAAAGCTACGAGAGACGACCTTCTCGAGCGTGTTAGGACGAATATGAGGCCGCCGCCTAGGGTTTGAAAGAAATGAGGAGGGAAAGTGTATTAGTATCGGAGCGGAAGGTCCACCATTGCATGCACGTCACTCATGAAGCATGTACTAGGAACCAGTATCTTTGAGGAGTGGGACGAGATCATAATTTGGATTCCGAGGGGCGCTGTGATCAAGAGATGTCAATATTCGTTGACAACATTCCAGCATCAAATCAAACGCCTCAGGGACGATCAAAAGACATAAATCAGATCGTCTAAGTGAAGCTACTCCGGCAAGATGTCACAAACTTTTGTTAATCCTTGACCCTTGCACCAGGAAGGTAGACCAGCACCGTACTCTCACTGCACTGCCTGAGCGCTGTAAGGCGGGTTTCTGTTGCTATAAGTTGCGTTATCATGGACCATAGCAAGTATAACAAGACTGATGGCACTTTCGGTGTTTGCGTGCTGTAATAGCAATGTAGGAGCTGAAAGTCTCATTCTCGCATACTAGAGTAGGTGTTGGCTACCTTTGCAGAAGCATATAAAACGTCGTCGTTGCAGATGATGGTCGCTAGAGCTATTCCTTACTCTACAGTACATGGCGTGTGGAAGGAGTTCATGTCACCCGCGAAGACCTGAGGGTGCAATATGAGTTCTGATTGAAGTTGCTGGCTGCTAATCGGAAGATGATTGTGGGTGAGGCAAGGATTCCCCTTAATATTCACTGTTTCGTTCGCGCTTAAGGTCATCTCTTAGTATGGTATGGAAGCGTCTTAGTAACATTAGCTTAGGGGGCTTCCTCCCGATACCTTTTGGTCATTCTAATAGTCATTGGACGTGATATGAGAGTGTCCGAATTGAGATAGAATAAGTGCGGAAAGAAGCCGCTATCACTAGCGCGGAAGCCCTCATCTTCGTTCCGTGTTTACAAAGGTGCCTGCCAATTGACATGAGATCAAGGCTTTTCAATGCTTTGAAGGCTACTTCGATACGACAATCACGAGGATGGGTGTGTCACGAATGCCGTGCTCGGACCACAACACGCTGGCAACACTCAGCGTCGCTGCCTTCACTTATAGAGAAACCATATTATGTTACAAGCCCCATCTTCTACGTTAATGCTGGTAAACAATCTCTGTTGGACACTCTTACGATACGTCTAATGACCGTACAGCGCCCCATGTTGGGCACCTATATACCATGGTCCTCACGGATGTCTTGAAAAGGTGGCATGCTCTCCTGGGGAAAAGAGCCATATTATGTACCGGCACGGACGAACATGGCATGAAAATCCAGCGAGCCGCTGCTAGAGCTGGGAAGGATGTGCGAATCTTTTGCGACGAGAGCTACAGACCTTTTGAGTCTCTGGCTAAAGAGATTCAGGTCGACTGGGATCACTTCATACGGACCTCAGAGCCTGATCATCGTTTCGCCGTGCAACATTTCTGGCTGATGTTGAAAGAAAAAGGTTGGATATATACCAAGAGACACGAAGGATGGTATTCAGTCAGTGATGAGACCTTCTATCCAGAATCCACTGTGCAGTGGGCCTTAGATCCAGCCACAGGACGGAAGTTTATGGCTTCAAAAGAGACGGGGAAAGAAGTGGAATGGACTTCTGAGGAGAATTACCACTTTCGGATGTCAGCACTTCAGGGGCAGCTGCTGGAATTCTACGAGAGAAATCCACGATTCATAGTCCCAGAGACCAGGATGAAAGATGTTGTGCGGGAGGTCGCTGCCGGACTTCAAGATCTCTCGATATCTCGGCCTGTGGAAAGATTAAATTGGGGGATACCCGTCCCAGACGACCAGTCACAGACCATCTATGTCTGGCTCGATGCGTTAATCAATTATTTGACGAAAGCGAACTATCCTTTCCAAATTCCGGGCCACGAAAGTGCTGCCGGATGGCCTGCAGATTGCCATGTCATTGGGAAAGACATCGTTCGATTCCACTGTGTATATTGGCCTGCTTTCCTTATGGCTCTCAACCTGCCGTTACCGAAACAAATATTGACTCACGCGCACTGGACGCTTGGCCGAGAGAAAATGTCAAAATCTACTGGTGTCGTAGTCAACCCGTTCTTCGCGATCAATCGCTTTGGCGTTGATTGTATGCGATATTATCTCGTTCTTGAAGGAGGCATTAAGGACGATGCTATGTATGACAATTCTTTCATCATCGAACGCTACAAGAAAGGCCTCCAGAGCGGGCTCGGAAATTTAGTCAGTCGGGTTACTCGTGGCAAAAGTTGGAATGTCCGAAAAGCTGTGCTGAATTGCCAAAATTCAATCGAACAACTTGACAAGGCAGGTGAAGCCTCAGGACCTCTATGCTATCGCCTTGAAATCCTGCCAACAGAGGTCTCGAAACTTATGGAGAAGCCAAATCCAGGCGAAGCATTAGCATACATCATGACTACAATATTTCGGGTACGAACCTGCCCCGGCAAGCTCTCTCTATAGTATCATTTCTGACTCGCCCTACAGACAAATGCATTCATGCAGATTAGCGCTCCCTGGGATCTCACTAAACCCGAAGACCAAGTGCTACTGGACCGTGTGATCTTCATCTGTTCGGAGTCAATGCGGATCTGTGGAATCCTGCTGCAACCTTTTATGCCATCCAAAATGAAACAACTTTTAGACATGCTTGGCGTGGCTGAGGATGCGAGGAAGTATGCCGATACTGGCATAGGCTCGGACAAAGACTATGGAATACCCACGCAACCACTGGGAACAGGAACTAAAGGGATATTATTTCCGCCTCTTAGCAGTGAATTCTAATGCAAGCTTTAACAGGCGCGCTGTCTAATGATCCGTATAAACGTATGGAAATCTAAGTCTTGACGGCTCTTCTCACAATCGGATCAAAGTTAAGCTTTTGCTGTAAGATCTCGAACCGTTGTGGGAAGAGCATTCTCATATGTACCAGAGAATTGCTTTCAAGTGCGCTCGACAGCAAGCTATCAGATGGCACAGTATTCAGACGTTAATGTTTGCTTCTGCCCTAGCATGGTAGGGTTTTCTCCACATGCTTTCCATGTAAGTTCCAGCGCGGAATCGGAGGGCAGTGATGGAGAGTCTTTGTCCATGTAGTCCTCACCCAGTCGCATACCAATTGAGTAATACTCTATCGTGAAAACGACGATAGAAAGAAACCAGCTGCCGAGACTACGAAGGGACCAGCAGAGAAGGTTGTGATGTAGAAACTGCAGCCGGTGTCATAAAATAGAATAATGCAAGCAGCCCACCACACTGACCTCAATAACTATCCATCGTGCCTCTCCAATTTCGGTTTTTCCAATTTCAGTTCTATTCTCCATGTTCCTGTAGGATGGATCACGAACGCTCCCGATCATACTATTTACATCCAATCGGAATAGCGAGAATAGACTTACACTTCGTTCCTGTCATATTCTCCAGTGTTGACTCGAATCGCTGAGCAACTTAGTCTGTTATCTCACACCAAACATCCAATGTATTTCCATTGCTACTACTACGATCATGCCACCATCTGACCAGACCCTCGAGTCTTTGTCCCGACGTTCTGGAAGCCCCTCATCTGTTCCCTTCGATCCACTTGCTCTTAAGAGATCCCTCGAAGCAGCAAGTTACGAAGGAGACCTCGGCCAAGTAGATACAATCCTCCGATCATGGACTTCCGCACCCTCTCTTCCCTCTCCAACCCCGGATGAGATAGCATCTGCGCTGAACTCCGCCGTTTCACACGGACATCTGTCGGTTGTGCGGCTACTCCTCGACCATGGAGCGCCTATAACTATTTCGACAGCAGCCCTGGCCTCGCGCGATGACAAGCCGAATACGCTCGCTATCTACGAGAGCTTTCTTCAGCATGGCTGGAGCGCACAGAGTCCCGCAAGCAAAGATGGGACCATGGCCATGAATCTCATAATGTCCCACACCGACAGCGAAGCCCTTGTGCAATGGTTCCTCGCCAACGGCGCTTCCGCAAATGGTCTTCCACCGGATCCTGGCTCCCCAATTCGCTACGCTGTCATTTCGGCCTCGAGTCCAGTAATACCGTCCCTCCTCATTTCTCACGGTGCAACGCTCAAGCACACTAGCGCGCTCCACGCAGCTGCTTCTCGTTCCGGTGACGACGCTTCTATTGCCATGATGAAGTGTCTGCTTGAAGCCGGCGCGGACATCAATGAACTGGAGTATGAAGGTTGGGAGAAGCTACCTCGGGGGGCATCCCACAAGGATTGGGGGACCGCGTTGCATACAGCTGCGAAGGAAGGATCTGTATCAAGGGCGAGGTTTCTGGTGGAGAAGGGGGTTAATTTGGGAAAGAAGAGTAGATGGGATTATACGGCTCGGGATCGGGCGCAACTATCGGGGAACGAGGATGTGAAGAGATACCTAGAGGCGGTGATGAGGGAGAGGGGAATAGAGATCAAGGAGCTGCAGATCAAAGAGCAAGGATCCGAAGACGAAGACTGAACAATTGAGAGACCAGAAGCTCCAGTAAGCCAATACCTGCATCCATTAGACTCACAGGAACCATGGGTCACTAAGACCATCTAGATTCATGACCCGAGTCTATGCAACAGAAAATAATCAATCTCATCGACTATCGCCAGTACTCGCCTTAAACCCCAACGGCTCCAAAGGTACCAATTCACTCCCATCCTTCAATCCAGCCAGCATCCCCACCTCCCCATACCCAATCTGCCGCTCTCCCCCCTCCTCCAATCTCATCCTCACATTAAAAGCGCACGCCCTCTCATTCCTCAAGAAAAACAAATAAGAAAACAGCCACTCCGTCACCTCCCCATAAGCCTCCCACGTGAAATGGTTGAACGCCCTCACATTCGGCGGCTGAACGAAATACTCCAGCTCCCCTTCCCGACGCACGATGCGGCCTGGCAGTGTGGCGTTGGGGCCGTGTTCGGCGATGCTGGCGTGGGCGAAGGCGCTGGAGCGGTTGAAGAGGTCGAAGAGGGGGGAGGGGTTGGGGAGGGGGTAGCTGAGGTCGATGATGATGATTAGGGAGGGGTTTATGTCGATGCGGTCGGTTAGGATGGGGGTGGGGCGGCTTAGGTTTGTAGGTTGGAGGTGGGAGGGCGCGGGTAAGGGTGATTGGTGTGAGGGGGGTTGGTTCTGGATGTTGGTGGGTGGGAGGGGAAGAAGTTGTGGTTGTGCTGGGGATGCTGGAAGCGCAGTTGTTGTGTGAATGTAGAGAAAGAGAGAGAGGGAGAGGAGGATTGGGAGTAGTATTTTCTGGATGATGGGATACATGATCGTGAATATCCACATGCGGAAACAGGAGAGGCGCATGGACGCCGATATAAATAGGCATGTTTTTATATACCTTACTGGGGGTATTTGAATAATGGTGCGGTGCTCTCGCTCGGGGCGGGTGTATATGTGGACTATGCGACTCGCGACATCGATCCACTCAACAAATCGAGTCTGGAGACAGTTCACAGATAGTTTTTGACTACGTTTGTGATGTCGAAGCAGTCACTCTTGTGCGATGATTTTACAGAAGTAGTTTAGTTATAGAGTACCAAGACGAAGGAAGCGATCTGGATTGGAAAAGTACCTACCTTACCATTGGTTCAGATTGGTCGACCAAGGTACTTTCTATGAAGATGGCTAATGCTTACCATGAAAAAAGTCAGTAGGGGATTGGAATGAGTACGTTGATTTTGCATTCTTTGATAAGTTACTAGATCATATTTATGTCGTAGAAAGTAATTCCTCAGTACGTACGACTATGCATATACAAACGCCGGCCAACTCGTTACCCACAACATGGAGTCCGGACTCCTCCTACGCCATTAGTTTGCAAGAGAACGAAATCAGCAGATCATATCATTGCATAATCTTACTACAACAAAGCAGCTGGTAAGAAAGAAGGAAAAAAATCATGTACCCGGCGCATTTGCCAAAGCCGGCACAGCAAACGCCGAGTCCCACTGATCAGCAAGAATCTGTTCCCTCTGCCAAATATCCCTCCACGCCGCCAACGGCGCCCGTCTCATCGACCCCGGTCCCCCTTTCGGGTCATAATCGAAAATCATATGGCCGGCCGCGCTAACGCTCAGCGCTTGAGTATCCATCTTCTTGTCGACACCCACGTAAGTTTCTTGGATGACGCTGTCGGGACTTATGCCGAGGATGGCGGCGACGGTCGCTGCCATTGATTTTATTTTGTCGGGGTATTCGAATATGCCGTGCGGGTGGGATGGGTCTTCGCTTGTGTCTGGGTAGAGGATGACGGCGTGGAGGTTCGGATCGGATTGGAAGTCGGCGGCGTGTTGCTGGAGGCTGTCTTGGGCTGGGGGTGTTTGTTAGCTGCTCTTCATTTTCTTTCGCAGGCTCGAAGAGGAGGTTTTACTGCCGATAGGATGCCAATTGTGCTAGTCCTGCTGGAGGATAGGGTTCGCATAATTGTCATCCTGCTTACGGCAAAAGGCTTCGCTTGGGTCTCACTTGGAAAGGAAGGATTACCTGGACCGCCGGGCGGTTTGTAGCCAGATCTGAGGAAGTTTGTCACTTGCGTCGCAAATTACAGCCTGTAATTTGCGCCTTCCTCTTTGCCAAACGACACGTCTTCCCAGTAATGGCCTAGGGATATGTCAGATCAGAATTAAGGCTGCGATATCCGGTGCCTTCAGGGGATTCCCGGCGATTTGAGCGCACTCACCGAGGTAAACACGCTTGCGACTGACCACGAATAGCATAGTACATCCGCATATTTCCTGCATACCGAATCTGACCTTTGTGTTGCTAAGGGGGGCGGTGACCGATGAAGCATACCCTGGGCCCGATTGCGCCCAGGGTGGAATGATCTCTTCTTCCGGCTTAAGTGCATTACAGGCCTGTACCATGAAATCGTCTTTCCCCTTGTCACCGCCTAAAGGAGGCCATGCATCGTCAAACCGCTTTTCTAACGTGCTGCGAGGGTCGAACCCTGTCCAACCACGCTTGACTGAGCTTCTAACTGCACTACATAATGTGCGACAGCCGATTCCCGGAGGACTGTCGTCAGGCATAGCAACGTCGAGATCTCTAACGACAAGCTCGGAGGCATTGCTAATCACGAGATCAGCGACGGTAGATATCTAATGGCATAGAGCGGAGAGATTAGACTCACCGTGGTTCGAGGGCTGAATTGTCATACTTATCACTATCGTAATAATAGCTGTCCGACTTTCAGCACTTCTTTGACTGCAAAGGGTCATGATAACGTTTTCTTCACCTGTTCTTGAGCGGAACACGAGTTCCATCGTAAATTGAGCGAGCTAATGAAGCCCACACACAGAAGCTGAGTAGCACCCCAAGATTTTGATGTATCCGGAGCCGCATTGTGACTGCGTGAGTAATGACCGCCTTGTGACCGAGTCACTAAGTAATGAACGAAATAATTGAGTCTATCGATTCGGCCTATGTTTGCTAGGAAACCAAGAATAAGGAGATTGAGTAAGGTAAACTGGATGGTGCACAGTGATGATGAAAGTGTTTTAGAGGAGAATGTAGTCAAGGCCAGCAGATATCAAGAATTGATAACATGGCTGCCAATCAGATCCACCTACTCAGTTCTACACAACTCCTCGGTCCCGATTTCTGCGGAATCATACGAGAACCACCAAGCACGCAGGTTTCATAAATTGGAGAAAGTTCTGCACGTAATCCTTCTAGACGGTACTAAGACTGCATGATATGGGACTTATGAGTCTAAGATGAGCTAAGTAATGAGACGCTTTCGATGATCAGGAGCTAATGTACTCAGTGGGGGCCATGGCAGAGAAAGGAGGCAGTGCAGACGACGAGCGGATTTTTCAAAGACGGAGAGGAATATGCTTGAGAGAAGTTAGCCCGTTCGGGAAGTCATCCAGCTGTCGCAAAAGCAATCTTCGACATCGTATGTCGATTGTGGAGATGAGAGATTGATTGTGCCTCTACACCTCTGACAAGTGTTCCGTGCGGTACATGACAGCTAGTGAAAGAGAAGGGGAGTCAAAGAGCAGAACAGCATCAGGTCGAATTATGGTTTCGGAGACACGCCGCAAGTACCCTTTCATCTCAACTCTCAAGCCTGTCACAATGCCAGTCACTCAAGCGAGCTATAGTACGGTAACGCGGCAAGTACCCCGCGTGCCTTACCTATACCTTATTGCAATGTCCGGATGGTTCTCCAAGTTCAAGCTTCCACGACCCCATTAACCTCATGGGCTGCTCCTGAAACATGATCTGGAGGGGCTCGCGGGTGACACAAGAGTCCGTACATTCAGGGACTCCCACCCCACCAAAATTAGGGGCTCTCTGCGCCTTGGCATGTACGGATTCTTGTGTTACGATTTTGATGTTAGGCCCGGACTAAAGTGGCGCTAGTTGCCGCTACGACCTTGGCATAAACTCATCCTCATGAATATACGACGTTACATACACCGACCACCCAGAGTGCGGCTCATGGGGCCCCCATTTTCCCCACTCCGTCCCGCCCATCTGTCGAAAGCAGAGCGTGCGAGTCAGTCGGACATCATGTCATACCCTTCCTCATCATCGGAAGCCAAGCTGGTGAGGCAAGCCGAAAGACGCCATGTTTCTCCGCTACCTACGAGTACTACTCTCCAACAGCTTCTATCACCACTGCAGGTTGACGTCGCCGATGCTTGGCCCGCGTAGGTAAGGTGCAACTTGTCCATTCTCCATACTCATATCTGGATCAGTCTTCTTCTTGTATCTCTTCTCTTGTTCACATATCATCTCCTAGACATCTTCCTTTATCTCAGGAAGACTTTTTCCATTACACGCTTAACATGTTTTACCCTTACTTCTTCGCTTGTGCTTTGACCTGCCTGCTTCCTCTGTATGTGAGCAATGCTCAAGTTTCCGCGGCAACCCCGGTATGCCTTCAATCACGGACCTCTACCGATCCAGTGGCTGCTGCCCTCCAGTCATCCGTAGACAGCGACAAATCCATTCAGAAGGCTTGTGACCCTTCAACCCAACAGATCCGCGTCACACCCTGGACTCATACATTCTATGCACTTGACGACTACCTTTTCTTTAATAGTTCACTGCAAGACCTGCCTAGTATTGGTACGCCAGCTAGTACACCGACCAGCTACCCAGGTAATCAAGAATGTGCATATAATTTCAACGCCATTGTTTCCTTATGCCTTATTCAAGAAAAGTTTTGGGGAGGATGGATAGAATCAAAGGGTCTGAACTATTCAAGTGAGTATTCAAAATAGTAATACTCGTATGCAACTGATCTTGTGGCGGCCAGTCAACTACGTTCTGCCGGCCACTGGCTCTACATCAGCAGGCAGTATGTCGCCGTCGGTTCGCATGAGTTCTAATCATCCACACGGAAGCGCAATCGACTCTACACGGAAAGGAACTCCTACTGGATTGGGGACACCTTTCAGGACTTCCGATTCTAGTAGTTTACGCAGCACTGGCGCTACCTCTGTTGAAGGAAGCGAGACTGCTTCGGCGCTAGATGCATCTAAAACCTCAACAGACAAAGTTTCGGGTCTTCCTGAGGGCAGTACAATCGGCTCTTTACAAGATGGGTCTCCAACGACGCTAGGAAAACATTCTGGTGTTTCCAAATCTAAAAGTGTTGGTAGCACTGACTCGATCGCTGCCCAAGACACTAAATCTGCTTCTGCGCAAATCCCTCCTACAAAGTTGGTGGGCAGTAAGCTCAGTCTTTCACCCATCAGTACATCGGGCACTGGTCAAAAGCATGGTCCAGCCACTCCAGGCACACGTTCAGGGCTCACGGTTGCAGACTCCATAGCTACTCCCAACAGCCAATCTGATAGTGATCTAAGCTCACGGCCCAATTCTGCAAATTTTATCATAACTTCGGGCCGTCAACAAATAGATTCCTCCAGCCATACCGTCCTGTTTTCTGATTCAGCTACTGGCGGCTCAAAAGTTGTTGATGGAACTTTGACTCATCTGTCAAATCCAAAACTTGCCAAACCAAGGTCCAGTCACAGTGCCATATTAGTTCCTGTGACTACTTCAGCTCCAAAACCCACAGGAGCAGATAGCCAAAGCGCTCTTGTGACTAGCTTGAGTGGATCTGATAGCAAGAGGACTCCAAGTCCTAGCCTGAGGTCTGATCTCATCACTACGACAAACACTGTGCCGCCAAGTGATGCCTCAACTGAAGGGACAACGAATACCGCTTTTTCGGCCAACTTTTGGCTTACCACCCAGATAGCCGGGCAGACGACAGTCGTACCGGTCATTGTAGGATGTCCTGGATGTGGTGGCAAAGGTGGAGGAATCATACTTTGGAACATTCCTTTGATACCCGGCGTGTCGTTTCAATTTCCGAAGTTTGGTCTTCCACCTATTTCATTCCCCTGCATCCCCATCCCTTTTATAAAGAGTTGCAGTAGCCCGCCTACAAGTAGGTCTATCAGGCTGGTTTACTACGTCAACATGCTAATTACACGCAGGCGATGGCTCGAAAGACCCGAATAATCCCAATAAACCTTCCCCATCAGATCCAATACCAAGCGAAACACAAGCGAAGGAGACAAAGAGTAAGACCAGCGCACACTCGTCGACGACGCCAGCTTCTACGGGATCATCAATGGGAACTTCAAGCTCCCTGTCGTCCACAACAAAGGCAAGCTCGAGCTCAGCCTGCCCACTTAAAGCCTATAGATTCTCATTACCTTCCGGAACGGATTCTACGACGCTTTCATCAGCGACTGGGACGGACCCTGTTACCGGTCCGCTACCGCCTGGAAAGGGTTTCACGACTCTGAGTACAGCGTCAGGTCCAAAGGTCACTACAGGTATCAGCTTAGGCAGCGTCACTACAGACACCAGTTCAGCCATTGTCATTCGGACCTCTACAATTGCATCAGAAACCAAAGCTTCACTCAGACCCATTGCCGCAGGGGCGTTGGCAGCTGTGGCATCTGCAATTTCAAAAGCTGCCGTATCTGCAGAATCGGTCGCGACCGCCTTCAGTCCAGACAAGACAACCCTATCCTGTGGTCAAAAATACTCCACCGACACCGGAGCGACCTACACCTCCGTCCATCGCGCTCAAACGAACGACATCCTCCGCAACGCAGCCGACTTCTGCACACCGGGTCAGCACGGTGCCGGCCCGGCTCTGGTCTTCCAAAAGGGGGCACCGCTCTTCCACAGCTACCGCTTCAACGCGCCCGGCCTGATGCTGTATCAGTTCAACATGGTCTGGGACCCGAGGCCGGAGTGTGCCAACGTTCCGGCACCAGTGATTAGAGATGCGGTACCCATGGGCCCGGATGGCTGGTGCGCTGCGAACTTTGACGCGCTGACGAATACTTGCGATCCGTGGGATGTTCAGAATAGGAATGGGGGAACATTGTATGCGGGGTGTGTGATTTGGTCTTGGGAGGCGTTTGATGGGTGTACGGGTACAGGTGCCAATCCGGCTGATTGCTGATCTTGTAAATGGCCGAGTTTTGGAATGGATTCTTGACGATCTTCTGGTGTTGAGGAGTTGGATCTGTGCATTTTGGGAAGTGTATAGGTGCGATGAGTTGGGGGCGTTGGTACATACTTGATGTAGTCCTCAGCACCGTGTGGTAATATTACGATATCAAAACAACTTCCCGGAATATCGACAGTATCAACCTAAACCTCCACTCATCATAATATATAAAGCATAAAACATATAACCAGACCCCATCACATCCCCCCCCCGCATCATCTAGCTTTCAACAATAATAACAATTAATTGTACCCCCCAAAAAGGACTCGATTGTATATCTCTGACAATGATCGAATGCATAAGGTACCTACACATTATTAGATCTATCTACAGCCTGGTTGACCATAGAAGGCAAAGGTATCTATTGTTGCAAGGCTGTAGCTAGATAAGTAGTTGGCTATCGGGTGTATGTGCGTGAATTGAAGGTGGTAAGGTAGGTCTGGAAATGTTTGTCTAGCGTTTGTCTGGACTGGATTTATGCTGGATGGAAGTGTCGAATGATTCTTATACATGTCTATAAACCCCCAATGCCTTCGAGCACACACACAATCGCTAGCTCCTATGCCGAATAGAAAGTCCCACCCACAACTCAAACCCTCACGCCAAACCCCCCATAATCCCCTTCTTCCCCCTCGTAACCCCCTCCATAGCCCCTACCTCCCCATCCCTCTCCGCCCCACTAACCCGCCCCCTCCCCCCCGCCTCCCCAAACATCTCCGCCGCCCTCTTCTCCATAGCCTCAATCATCATCCCCGCAACTTTCGGCGCCGCAGCCTGACTCAGCGCGCTGTACATGGCGCTGGCGAACTGCACTTCGATCGTCAGGGTGATTTCGGTTCTGGGACTGGACGGCGGGGTCGCCGCGCTAGGTTCTTGTGGTGATTTGCCGTCCGGAGGTGCGGGTTTGAAGGGGAATTCTTTGAAATTCCAGCGTGTGAGGAGGCTTGTGAAGATTTTTTCGTTGCCGGCGGCGTTTTCGTTTTCGTCTGCGGTGGGGGGGTGGGAAGGGTTTTCGGAGTAGTAGTGTTGTAATTGGCTTCGCGGTATTGTTGGTTTTGCGGCTCCGGCTACGGCTTCGAGGACGGTGTAGGGGAGGCAGTAGACTGCCGAGCGGAAGCGTTCTTCGTAGCCGGCGTAGCCGATCTGGAGGTCTGCGGTTCGGGGCCAGCGGCGCTTGGTTTCCTTTTCGGGGGCGGAGTGGGAAGTTATGGAGCTGGAGGTGCAGTAGGGGATGAATTGGGGGTAGGATTGGATGTCGGCGATTAGGTTGTAGAGGGGTGCCGAGTGGTAGGGGAGGATGCGGGAGGCGGTGAGGGTTTGGAGGGGGGTCAGGGGGTTGGAGAAGTGGCGGGTTTGCGGAGGGTGTCTTATAGGTACTGGGTGTGGTTTTGTGAGGTGGAAGTTTGACTTGGATGTCAGGGCGGAGGATGGGCGGAAGAGCGGTAGACGGGGGTTGATTTTCATGTTGAAGAGAGGGGAGGGAGTGTTAGAGGGAACATGCAAGTCAATTGATTGAGAAGAAAGCTGTGGACCATGTATAATGTCGAATTCGAAAATATACTGGATGGAAATATCTCTACATTTTTGGTATGACGCCTCGATGCTGTCAGAGCCGAGACATTTTGATGCCAAGGGATTACCGAGGCTTGTTTAACAAATAGGGTTCAGACCCTAATGCAAAGTTCAACTCACTTCAGTTCGTTCGCCCATCAAGAAGGCGTACCGTAGACGTTGAAAGAGATTTCAAAATCTCAGTATATCGATGTTATACAGGTAACCTCTATTGGATCAAGTTCATCGAAGCTGCAGTTTTCACATGTGTCAAGCATTACCCAGTGCGTTGATGGATTTCTACATCGTTCATACAAGAAAGAAGCAGCAATTTCATATTTAAAACAATGGCAGGCCCATCATTGGGTCTAAGTACTGCACCTACTCTAGATCTAACTACACTTTCTATCAGCACCCTTCAATCAACAAAAGGGCCAGATCCGAACACCACATCTCAGCCCATTGAAGAAGTCGCTGAAGTCCCACCTCATCGTTCGCATGATCCAAACAACAACCTAAAACGTACAGACCCTTTCAAATTCGGCTCCCGCTACCTTCGAGAAACAGATAATGTTTTCGAATTCAATGCCTGGGATCACGTTACCCCAGATGCGTCTTACTATGAATACGCAGAAACTCAATATACGGCGCAACGCGCAGCTCCAGTCTCCGAATTCGACAAGAAGCGCTTCAATAACCAGCCGGAGAAGTGGTGGAATAAGTTCTACTCCAATAACACGAGCAATTTCTTCAAGGATCGGAAATGGCTGCATCAAGAATTCCCGATCCTGTGCCAACTGACAAAGGCCGATGCGGCGCCCGCAGTGGTATTGGAAGTTGGTGCGGGAGCAGGCAACACTGCATTTCCGATTTTGAAGGCAAACGAGAATCCTCATTTGATGGTGCATGCGTGCGACTTTTCGAGCAAGGCGGTCGAACTTATGAAATGCAATGAGGCATACGATCCCGCTCACATCCAAGCTTCGGTATGGGATATTGCTGGCGACAACTTGCCTGAAGGCCTAGCAGAAAGATGTGTGGATGTTGTTCTTCTGATTTTCATCTTTAGTGCGCTCAGCCCGAAGCAGTGGGATGCAGCTGTGAGAAACGTCTGGAGAGTCCTGAGACCTGGCGGGGAGGTTTGTTTCAGAGATTACGGAAAAGGGGATCTGACGCAGATCAGATTCAAGAAGGGGAGGCTGATGGAAGATAATTTCTACATTCGAGGAGACGGAACGAGAGTGTACTTCTTTGAAGAGGACGAGTTGAGAAGGATTTGGAGTGGTGCAGCGCACGACAAGCTCGAGAAGATGCCGAGAAACGAAGAGCAAGCAGAAGCCAAAGATCGCCGCAACAGCAGAAGAGACTCTGAGAAAGAATGTAACCCACTACCGCAGCTCGATGAATATGAGTATCCACAGCATGATGCAGCAAAGTTTGAGATAACCAGTCTCGGTGTAGATAGAAGGATGCTTGTTAACCGCCAACGCCAACTCAAGATGTATCGATGCTGGATGCAAGGCAGATTCAAAAAGTCAACGAACGACACCTCGCGCTGACACTTGATTAGCCAAAAGGATATGTACAAAGTAAGTATGCAATAAGGCGACTATATACGCCAATCTAGGCATTGCAGAATTCGACGATTGGACCTCAAAGCTTGACGTGTTGCTGCACAAATTGCGCTGCCGGGTTCGCATCAAGCGAGTACGACAGATGGTAGCTGTCCACAACAATAGTATCCTCGCATATCAGATCCAAAGCGAAACAGAAGGTCTTGACTTTGTTCGAGTCGATATTGGGAAATGGTCTTCCGTCGAATGGGTCGCCGAAGACGACCTATCTGCTCATCAGTATATGCCAGGGACAAGAAGGACTGTTCAACTTACGCCTGCAGCAATCCTCGCAGCAACGTCCGGGCTGATCTCCGCCTCACCAAGGTGTACCACCTGGGCACCTTGAGAATACCCGCTCAGCACAATCTGCGTGTCCGGACACTGAGTCGCGGCCTGCGTCAATAGCCTGGCCGTGGTCGCGGCTCCTCCTGGATTGCCACCCTCCAGGTAACCCAATATACTGGCAGGGTAATCAACGCCTTGCACTGCAAACTTGTCCGCGCCGATGAGACGTTCCAGAGCGTTAAAGAAAGGTGGACCCGTGATTGAGCCGACGTTGCCAAGCTCGATAGTGCCTCGGGCGTAAATAATAGTTACCGGTTTGCATTTGCCGAGCTCGTTGCGAGTAATGGATCAGTTGTCACGCTTGCTAACAGAGGCTCTCGCGGCGCCGAGGGCATTCAGGGCTTCGAACCCTTGGAGCTTCGCATTGGGCACATCGTCTATAGGAGAAGATAAGGCGCCGAGGCCAAAGAGGAAGAGGGACAAGAATGAAGGCTGCATGTCGAAACGAGGTCCAGTCTGTGAGATATGAAGGACAGAAACTGCATGTAATGCAGGAGATAAAGGAGAATTGCGGTATATCTAGGAAACCCCAGGCCCCTCGAAGAGCAGAACAATCCGCCCATTTTGGACAGCATATCGTTTGTCCCCGCTTCTCACGGACGTAGTTCATATGGAGTGATGGTATGCGGCATCATTACGGATGATGTTCATCCATGCGGAAAGGAGGTTAGCAGATGATTCAAAAGCTACCAATGACCCAGCAAAGGCAGGAGAAAAAAGGTCGTGAACCTTGGTGCTAATAGCCGCTGCATCAATTCAACACAATTTAGACGAAGATTCGGCAATGGTCTGCTTGTGGGCATAGTCGAATCAGGTTCACAGGACCTAGGACGAGTGGTGAATGATATGTCTTGCATTGCTAGCGGCTGCTTCCCCGCAAATCGAACTTGGTATGGCTTGCCAAGAGACGTTTTGCTGAATAAAGTTGGTCTCGGAGAAAATTCGGCCGTTTTCCGTTGCTTTCTCCCCACCCTTCGCTAAGCCTCTTTCCTCAATTACTCTCATCCACCTGCACGCTCATGACTGTCAAAAGCACTTCCAAACATGTAAGTACTTTATAAAAGCAATTCAATAATTTCAACTAACTGCAATCCAGGCCTACTACACGTCCGAATCATAGACCTCCGGTCCCTAGCCCATATGCTTCAGCTACTGAAGCCCATGAATTCCTGACGAATTTCCTGCTTGCCCTCAGTTATCGGATGACTCAAGAGGAGGCTGAGAATGAGGCGGACAAAATGCCTGTGGTAGACGGGAAAGCTCTATACAACAAGTCAGAGAAAGAATTCCAGGACCGTCTCGGTGAAGCCGGCGTTCAGATTTATAGAGACCTCTACGAAAGTGGATACGGCTATGTACGTAAAAATTCTTCTTCGATTCCCTCTCTGTTTGAAACCTCTTACTAATACTCGATCTTCAAGAGGAACAGGCTGGATCGTGTTGGGTCTACTTTGATAAAATTGGGCTGGTTCTTGGTTTGGCCACTTTCGGGACCGGACTTTATCAACCCTTCCAAGATAAAGGCCAAAAGAGTATAACAGCAATCATTGTACTCCTATGCATATGCGTGGTCTTCCTATGCCTTAGGGAATTGGCAAGATGTAGCTACATTAAAGATAATCCCAAGTTCCCTGAGATACTCAAGCTACGAGGAGCGGATTGGTGGGTGATGAGACTTTAAGGGCCCACAGTATCAGAAAACGGCGTCCTTTTCACCAAGACATGAATTAAGATAATAGACTATGATAAGGCGTTTCCAGTGATTTTATGCCTTGATCGGAAGGTGTATGTTGTACAGGCTGTTCCCCTCTCCATACAATAACTATCACAATGCAGCAGGGCTTTCGCAACAGGCTCCATTTCATGTGCATCGACCCTCACAAATCAGGCGCTGACAACAATATGGTGCCAGTCTCGAAATGCGCGAAGGTGTTACGGAGTATTCTATTGGAACAACACGAGCTTTTAGGATACTTCGCTTATCTCAGGCTTGGCAGCATCATTAGTTCTACGATAAGCCGAGGTTGGCACGGTCGGCTCATTCAGACCCCCGTGTGTGCTCATCCACTTCTGAGGTGACCATGTCCCGTTTACCCTCCATGCGTCTTTCTCGGTCAAAAGATTGCTGACCCTTGGTATGGCGGGTGAGTGACGATATCGTTCTCAATAACTAATGGGGGAAGGAAACTAATCATCTACAGTACCACTCGCCATCGCTGGGCCGGCTGCTCTCGCAGGAGCAGCTTGGTTTTCCGCGAAGACCCAGCTTGGATATGACTGGACGCTCCTCAAAGCTCTATTGAGTGCTCAACTTCACGTCAGCTTGAGTGAGAAGCGCGACAGAATCAATCTGTTCTACACTCTTGAGCAACATGCTACAACCAAAGGCACCGCAGACCACCCATTTCTGGTGTACGAAGGCAAGAGCTGGACATTCAAGGAGGGTTACGACACCGTCCTGAGATATGGCACATGGCTCAAAACAACACATGCGATTGCGCCAAAAGAAGTTGTGGCAATTGACTTCATGAACTCGCCTCAATTTGTCTTCTTGTGGTTCGGGCTATGGAGTATTGGAGCTACCCCTGCGTTCATAAATTATAACCTGACTGGTGATCCACTTTTACATTCGCTCAAGGCCTCGACAACGCGGATAGTCTTCGTCGATCCCGAGGTCAAGCACCAGTTTACACAAGAGGTTACCGATGTGCTCGCATCGTCGAACGCACGGGATGGCAAAGGGCCCATACAATTAGTAGTCTTCGATACGGAGTTAGAACACCATATATCGCAGTTGGAGGGGGTCCGAGAACCAGACAAGTCGAGAGAGGCCGTGAGGCTTGATTTAGCTGTCCTCATCTTCACCAGTGGCACTACGGGGTTGCCAAAACCTGGCTTCGTGAGCTGGCAAAAGGTTACTGTCCTGAGTAAATTCCTGCCAGTATGGCTTGGCATGAAGAAGACCGATAGATACTACACCGTGAGCACCTTTCCATGGAACCCAAAATCTCGCTAATCCTTCCAGTGTATGCCCCTTTACCACACTTCTGCAGCCTTCCTCGCCTTCGGACCCTCCCTCGCCACATCATGTACCCTCGTACTCGGCCACCGCTTCTCGACCAAAGCTTTCTGGCCCGAGGTCCGCGAGTCGAAAGCTACAATCATCCAATATGTCGGCGAGACATGTCGCTACCTCCTCTCCGCCCCTCCCCAAATCGACCCCGTCACAGGCGAAAACCTCGATCGCGCAAACAGCGTCACCAAAGCTTTCGGAAACGGACTCAGACCCGACGTCTGGGAGCCATTCAAGGCACGCTTCGGCATCGAAACCATCGGCGAATTCTACGGCGCCACCGAAGGCGTCAGCGCAACCTGGAACCTCTCCTCCAACTCCTTCTCCTCCGGCGCCATCGGCCGCAACGGCACCCTCTCCTCCCTCGTCCTCGGCACACAAAACGCCATCGTAGCCGTAGACTGGACGACCGAACTCCCCCTCCGCGCCGGCGCCCACAACTTCTGCCAACCCGTCCCGCGCGGCGAACCGGGCGAACTCCTCTTCAAAGTCGACCCGGCCAACATCTTCGCCAAGTTCCAGGGCTACTTCAACAACGCCTCCGCCACCGAAAGCAAAGTCGTCCGCGACGTCCTCGTCACAGGCGACGCGTACGTGCGCACCGGCGACGTCGTGCGCTGGGATAAGGAAGGAAGATGGTGGTTCTCCGACCGCATCGGCGATACCTTCCGCTGGAAATCCGAAAACGTGTCCACGGCCGAAGTGGCCGAGGTCCTGGGCACGCATCCGAAGGTCCACGAGGCCAACATCTACGGCGTCGAGGTGCCGCATCATGACGGCCGGGCCGGGTGCGCAGCCGTGCTGTTCGAAGGCGACGTCGTTAGCGATGAGGTGCTGGAGAGTTTGGGCACACATGCGATGAGGGGTCTGCCGAAGTACTCGGTGCCGTGTTTTCTGAGGGTGGTGACGGAGCATAAGACTACGGGGAACAATAAGCAGCAGAAGGCTGTGTTGAGGAGTGAAGGTGTGGATCCGGAGAGGGTGGGTGGGGAGAAGATGTATTGGCTGAGAGAGGGTAAGTATGTGGAATTTGGGAGCGAGGATTGGAAGCGGTTGAGTGCTGGACAGGTGAAGTTGTGATGCAGTCTGGTGCACTCTTCGATCAATTGCAGATCGGTTGTGGATGGAGTCTTTGCATGGACTCATCACGGGTGTGCATTTCAGAAATCGTAGCAAGCGTTGGCGTTAGCTGAACTTATTCAGAGATCCTGAAATGCAGGCAATTAAAGCAATGCCTGTTGAAATTGCAGGCAATTATTTATCTGTTTTGTTACGACGGAGTACTTCCAGGCCGTTGTCCACACAATGACATGCTCTTCACATCTCAGGAGATCTCGGACTGCTCATACGCCCATACTTCCCCTTATTCTGCAGCGGAGGACTCCGTTTCATCATCGTCATGGACATATTACCGCTACCGCTACTGCCATTTCCCATCCCCACTACGTCAACCAGCTCAGTCTTGGGCACGATGTACGGTTGCACTTTATTGCGTGTCATTGTGCGCTGCTCATAAGCATATGCAAACCCAATGAGATCAGCTTCGGACCATGCCGCGCCAAGGAACGAGAGGCCAAATGGAATGTTTGGCCCCGTCTCTACCAAGGTGCCGCGCTTGTTCAGGATGACGGTCTCGTTGGCTGGGTAGAAACCTAGCGGGACGGTGATGACTGGAAGGCCTGCTAGAGCTGGAAGGCCGGGGGAGAAGTTCGTTGGCAGTATCAGTGCGTCGAGGCTGTAATTTGCCAGCAATCCGAGGATGCCTTCGGGCCCAGCGATCTGTAGGTTGATCTGGTAGGCAGCCCAGAATCTTGGATCAGTGTTGCCGTAGCCCCTGGCAAGCGCTTCATCCCAGACGCCGGTGTCACGGTCCGGATAATCTTCTGGGGGAAAGTTGTGCGTGAAATTGCTGACGTCTTGCAGGTTGTGCACATTTTGTGGGTTGTAAGTTAGTATGGAGAGATATTCACCTGGCAGGTCGGAGACGAAATCCTGCTCAAGCACGATGAGCTCGGTGCTGCCGTTGTTGTATGTTTCCAGGGCATAGGGTGTGATATTGGTGTTATCTACAACGGTGGCACCAGCTCGTGCAATGATTTTTACGGCAGCGTTGAACGCATCTATGACGGTACTGTCGGGCTCTTGGGTCGGGTCGATCAAGTTGCGTGGGATGCCGATACGTTTGCCTCGCAAGCTGGAGAAATTGCAGGCTGCAACGTAGTCCGGGGGGGTATCGAAGGGTTGGGCGAGGGTGTAATTGTCAAGGGGGTCTTTGCCGGCGATGGCTTGCAAGATGTAGGCTGCGTCCTTGACTGTGCGGGCCATAGGTCCAACAGTATCTTGGCGTTGACTTATGGGAATGACAAGGGAGCGGGAAGTCAGTCCTACTGTGGGTTTGATGCCGACTAGGTTGCTCACTTCGCTGGGGCTGAGGATACTTCCGCTTGTCTCGGATCCGAGAGTAGCAAATGCCAATCCAATTGCTGAAGAGACACCACTTCCACTCGAGCTACCGCTCGGGTCCTGCTCGGGGTAGTAGACGCCAAAGGTTTGGCCTCCGTATGCACTCCAGCCGTTGGTGCTGTTGTTAGACCGGAAATTCGCCCATTGACTTAGGTTCGCCTTGCCTAAGATGACTACACCAGCAGCTCTCAACTTAGTAGCTAGCGTAGAATCTCGCGGCACTTTGGCGCCAAGTAAAGCAAAGGACCCTGCAGTGTTATTCATTTTGTCATTTGTGGCGATATTATTCTTGATGATGATCGGTACTCCGTGCAGAGGCCCTCTCGTGGTGCCATTGGCTCGCTCTGCGTCTAGCTCAGCAGCGATGCTGACTGCATCCGGATTGATCTCGGTGACACAATTGAGAGTGCCATTGACTTCTTGAATTCTCGCGATGTAGGCCTGGAGGTCGTCAGCTGACTTATATTGATAAGGGTGCTCTGCCAACAAACATTGACGAGATCAACGCTCGTAAATTGGCCATTCTCAAGGCCTGTCTCAAGCTCCTCTAGGGTGACCTCGATCAAAGCAGGAAAGCCCGATATTGTTTCTACTATACAAATGTCAGCCCCAACTGAAAAGTTTGTCACGGAGCAGATCACCCTACAAGTTGTGAATGGGTTTGCCGTCTGTCCATGTACTAGAACAGAGTGGAGCAGGAAACAAAGCAGGTACGCGATCAATAATCTCGAAGCCATTGTTACGAATTTCTCTATGACAGAAGCTTGATTTCCAGCTGAGAGCGTCGTTTATATGTAGCGGCACTAGTTCCTTCGTCATTCAGATGGAAGGAGCTACCATATCTCTTTCTCTCCACTTCGTCCATCTTGGGAAGCTGAGAAAGCCAGCTGTCAGGGACCAGCAAGCGTCATCAGTCTGGCCCCGTCGACCGAATTAAACATAGAGCTTAGCTTTTCATTAGATCTCTGGCCTAGGTAGGGCACCTAGGCATGTGATTTGATGATAAGGCTAGGGCCTTGAACTGTCTTCCCAATGAGGAAGCTCATTGTACGACATTGATGACGGATAAGCTCTGCCACGAGGTTCCCCGTCAATCTGACATTGCTAGTGGTCTAGAAAGGTCCTGGCATAGTGGGTGGAGAGCATGAACAGTCATACACGTGAGAGGCTCACCAAACGAAGATGCAAGCGGTCAGAATAGGATAGGACATGCCCACACTCCACTTGAAGACTAGGCTTGTCCGATGTTCCGCTGAACCCATAGCCTGATAAGCAGGATACGGGAATGGTTTAGGTAATGCTCGTGAGTGCGACGATAGGTTTCTGAGTTGATGTTGCTGTACAGTACTCCTTATCAAGCTTATCTACGCTTTCGGCGTCTCGGGATGTCCCTCCGTAGAAGCTAATCAAATTAAGTAAGTAAAGTAAAGTAGCTTTGGTGTGGAGCTTGGCAGGTACGCAGGGCTCAGATACTTTAGCGCCTTAGCATTGTACTGTCAGGTCCCGCTGCTCGTTAGTTACCTTACTTACCCTCGGTGAGGTTGCTTGACCATGGAGGACGAACCGAACCATGATAGTGAGGGCCAGCACTCAGGATTGGTCTCCACCACCAAGTCTCGGAAATCCCCCCCCTTGGAAGGTTCGGAGAGCATCCGCATGCGCGTTCTGGTCATCACCTCCTTCTGGGCCGTGGTTATTCTCCTTGGGCTTCCAGTATGGATATGGACCACGTCCATCCACCGGGCGCGTCTTCCATTACATGACATGTTGGACTGGGCTGATGGCAAGGTAAATCCCATGCATCCACGAACTTCACAATGAAATAACCGGATCTTCATCAGGCCTGCAAACCCACTTTCCCTTTACAAATAGCAATCGAAGCGCCGTCTTTGCAGGAGCCCGAGGCTACACATCTCGTGCGGATGACTCAACATGCGTTAGACGATTTGAATGAATTTTCCGCCCACCACTTGCGTCTACGATTGGTAGAATCCTCATCGGCTGTGAGGGAGGAGAATGCGTCTATACCAAAGGATAAGGAGTCCACGGGAAATACGGCTTTAAGGCTACATGGGCTGGTAGATGGTCAAAACGAACCGGCCTTGACTGTGAGACTTCAAACCCAAGCTGGTGCCCTCTCACCTCGAGCAGAATTACAGTCTCACTCAACCGTATTCGACGTCTTCCATGCACCCGGGCAGGCTCCTTCTGTATCTTCAAGTTCGTCAATGCTAGCTACCTTCATAGCAACAGAATTGCAAAGTCTGTTCACAGAAGAGCAAGCCGTTATAGCCTATATCCTGAGTCAATCTAGCACCAATGCCCATCAGTCCATTGGCCTATCTTCCCAAGCATCTCAGTCTACGACATCTGCATCAAGAGAGCTTAAGCCGCGCGCGAACAGACCAACCAAGCCCGAACTTGCTGCAAGACTGGCGAGTCGCATGGCAAGGTCCCTCAAATACGCTCCAACTTACCATATCACTATTTCCATGTTCACGCCGTCCGCATTGCCTTCTTCTTGGGAGATAGAGACGGCTATCGCTGACCATCTCAAGCCATTGTTGGACTCGATATCTGTTATCAGTAATTTCACCGTGGATACTCAAGTACAGCTTTTCGCCACCCTTTCTCCGTCGGTTCATCCACCAGAATACGACACAGAGAAAGAGGTCTGGACAATTCGAGAAGAAGACCTCGGTGGGTTCATCAATGCCGCCGAATGGCCTCTAAGTCCAAGCATTGGAGCTGGACCAACATTGAATTTCGTGCTTTACGTGCCTGATCAAGCGAACACACCACTCGTCGTTAAGGGAAGCCAAGCCTCGAGCTGGCTGATCCCTCAGTGGGGTGGCGTGGTTGTACTGAACCCACCAGATGTCAACGCAACCGCTAGCGTGTCGACCCTCTCTCAGGAGGCAATCCAGCCAGTTCTTCTGACGTTCTCTCACCAATTACTCGCGTTCATGGGAGCACCACAGACCCCACCATCACTTCCCTTACAGCTACAGACTCTTGTTCGAATCCGCGCTTTATCGCTTTTACTGTCTGCATCGTCTACCATGGGTTCTTTGGCTCAGCTCACCGTGGCCCTTCCTTCTATAGCCATTCCGGAAACCGTCTCGAGTGCCGTCGATACAACGCTGAGCCATCTGCGATACACATGCACTGCTTTGAAAGAAGGGAGGTTCAAAGAAGCTTTAGAGAGTGCTCGGACTGCTGAAGCTGAAGCTGAAAGAGGTTTCTTCGAGAAGAGTATGGTCGGCCAAGTATACTTCGCAGATGAGCATAAGGTCGCTGTGTACCTACCTCTATTGGGGCCCGTTGGTGTTCCGCTAGTGATGAGTGCACTAAAGGAGCTTAAGTATCTATGGACCATGCGGAAGGCTAAGGGACCAACTCCATGACGCGACCTCGTCGTGCCCATCTCCCGAGTGGAATCTGCAAGTCTTCAGCTTCACCAACCAACTCTCGCAACTCTACAGTCAATACGAGAACACTCTGCGCGGGAGTTGTATATTAAACCCCATTCCGCAGAGGAAGCTTCATGTAGGAGAGGATGCAATCGTGGATTGTCCCGTGTTTCAAAGACAAAGCCAGACTGCTATGACCCACGCGCGTGCTCACGCGCTGCATGCACCCGGCTACGCTCACGATGCATACGAGGTCCCTCCTCACACCTATCTTTTGTGTCAATGAACAGCATTTTCTACCAACTTTCTGCAAAGACATGATCTACTGATTTGGACATACTGTCGCACTGGACAGGTCAGGCAATTCGGGCTTAACCTTCTGCTACATTGCACCGAGCACCGGACAATCAGTAATGCATTGGAAGGGGCATCGGTCGACAGGATGATTGAGGACGACTCAAAGCTTGAGGCTCCATTGGCTCTGCGGCCGAGCCATCCTCCCTGTCATCATCCTGGTTGTTGCGTCTTGGGACCATCAATCTTGGCCTTCTACTACAGACACATATTTGCGGCCCAGCAAGCTGTCAAGGCGAGAGCGGGATGCTGCAGCAGGTAATTCTCGTCTCTCGTGGAGCTTCTGAGTTTGATCTAGAGCACGGGTGTTGCAGAAACAATCCATGGTATGAGGACCCGGGGTTCTATCGATCCCAGTCATAACATGATGTTATACTTCAATCGTGGGGAACCGCTAAGGTACGGCTCGAGGTGCCTCTAGCACAATTGGGCGACAGATGGTTGGCCTTCCCCAGAATCTCCAATGTCGCCTGACTCGGAAGTATTATAGTCTCGGTTTTAGATGTCGCCGTGACCGAGGATTGGAGGGAGTATGGACAAACGTTGATGAGAAATAGCTTGGGTCAATGTGCCGAAACGCGCTGTGCTTGTTGGCGCGCTTGAAGGCGGACAGGGTGGGAGATGCAGTCAGGGTTCTTCGAAATCTTCTAGAAGGCGTGAACGGTTTTCCACATCGTAGGCTTGTCCAATGGACGATCAGTCCTCTCTAGCCGTCCCGGGCCCTCCTAAGTGCGTAATTCGGTGAGGTAGACCCCCTGGAGTCAGGATCTGCAAGGGCCGAAGGAAGGGAAGTGACATGTGAGGTGTCAGGCATAGGATGAAGCTCTGCGAGTCTCCGTCGACTACGACCACCGAGCGAATCAGACGGAGCGTGCGCCGTAGAAGTAAGCAGTAATCCCATGTTGGATGTCCCTTGTTTGGGACAGGATCATGAGGATCTAACGTGGCTTGCTCATATTATGTAAACGAATAACCATACTCTGACACTCCATCTTCCCACTGCGCCCTCCAATCTCTCCCAAGGAACATATTATCAACCTTCCACGCCCACACCCTTCCACTCCCTTCGTGTAGAATAGCAGACTTGGAAGTATTCTCCGCTCTGCATACACGCTTCCTTCCAACGTCTGCTCCGCTATGCTCACCCAACATCCAACATCCTTAGACAGTCTTTCCAGCAGTCTATCTTCGAGCTCGATTCCAACGTTATCTCAGCCTGGCCACCCGCGCCGTCCTAATCAGCAACACGTTGCGGTTCAGTCTCCACCCAAGCCGAGGTTCTTCCGTTCAACACTGCATGGTATCATTGACTAGAGTCCGATCCAGGCACTCCACTTATTCTACACTCTGCCCCTGCTGCCAACTTACCTTACACGAACAACACCGTCACCTTACGGCCATCAATTGGCGACAGCTTTCAATCACGGTCGACTCAATCACCTTAGGTCGTACTCCACCACAACTTAGCTAAACTTCGCCCATGTGCTTGTTCCGCTTTGTGGCTTCGCCAGCGACGTGATTGTGCAAAATGTCAGGCAGGAGCGCCTATGTGCGCAAACAGAATCTTCAACAGGCAGACAAACGTGCATATAAAGATCACACCGACTATGGCTTCGACGACCCATATCTCTATGGTCTCTCTGGCGCACCAACTTCCGTTTCGAAACCTACCATCTCTACCAACCCATCCTACACCTTACAATCACGACGACGCTCAGCCTCCTCGGCTAGCAGCAACTATGGATATCCTTCACCACACGTTCCTGCGTACATGCGCAAGCCTCGACCCATCATCGTGGCGTCTGCCATTGAGAAGAGCGACTTCCGAACTCACCTTGATGGGATGAGTTCAAGTCTTCGAGGGAAGCTGGGAGGACTGATCAAGGGCAAGAAAGAGCCTCCAAAAGAGCTACCGAGGTTGAGGCCAGGGACTTCGACTGCAACTTCAGACTTTGGTTCTCGTAGTACGGACTTCACTCCATCAATAGGTGCTGTACCTTCGCTCTCTACAAGCACAACTCCTTCCGAAGGCCAAGATACGTACTCATCACGCCATCACTCCCACGCCTCTTCTGCGCCTCGTCAGCGACAACAGCAAGAGTCTGTCATTCATAAGATTAGGAGGTTTGAAGGCGGAGGGAAACTGCCGCAATTGGGTTGGAAATCGCTATCCAATGTAAGAATAGACCGCTGGCTAGATCCCATTCCTGAACAGTCAGCATGCTGACCTCCTTTAGAATCCTGAACTATGGGATGAAAACGGTGATACCTTCGTCTATATGTACATGCGCGGTTCCAGAACAAAGCCACCTCCTTCCTTCCGAATCAACTCCCGGGTCATAAGAAAATCCGCAGCGAAGGCATTCGTCGATCAGCTCTACCATGTCTCGGAGCCCGATGGATGGCCGAAGTTCTATCCACACGACGCGAATGAAAGGAGCGCTTCACCCGATGCTATGGATCTAGATTACGATGGCTATCGATCCCCTGCTGGAGTTCGCACTGACGACGAAGACATCGATGCCATCCGCCCGCTCGGTATGCCTAAAACTCCGGTACAGAAGGCTCCATGGGGCATCCAGCACGAAATCTATATATCGTGGCCAGGGGCAGAGACAGGAATCCACTCCACGATATGGCACATTACCACCCGAAATTACTTTGCAGTCATGTATGATGCGAGTGCACTGGTTGGCACGACACTCCATGAGGCCATGACCCAATTGTTTGAGCGTGTCACGCTGTATCCAGACTATCTGGACAAGGGTACCAGTGCGGTCGCCTGGCTGACAAATTACATCGTTCGTCATGAATTCGATGATGTGCGAAATAACCCATCTTATGCGGCATCGTTACTGGCATTCAGCGAAGCTCCTGGCGTGCAATGGAGAGAGGGCTACATCGAGGCTTTTGTGCATTGTGTTGGTATGCTCGATCTGGGTCTCCAGACCATTCCAGAATGGCGCCACATCACACCTCACACGAAGATGTTCCTCCAAAACGCAAGTATGGAGATTGAAGAGCGCATTCACCGTGCTCAAGCATGGCTTTTGTCTTTCGATTTCACAGAGATGTGGCCTACCACTGCGGTAGCACCATCCGCTGCTCGGGGTTGCTTCGACAGGGCGAGGAAGTGGCTTCAGAAATATTACGAGAATGCTTTCTTGCATTGGCCGCCGTCTAACGATCATACTTGGTTGACCCGCGATATAGTTGTGCGGCTATCAAATGATTTCCATGGACTGTACGACTATCTCGTGGATCGAGATATAATGTTCGATGGTACCGAATATCGTCCAGGACAGAAATGGTCCATCACGAGTCGTTCTGGCCAAAATTTCCGTGCCGATACATTCGAGCTTCCTTTTACAGACATCCTTCTCGGCTTCGACAATCGCAACGGCTTCCCCCATATTCCTCATCCATATCCCATGTGTCCTACTTCAGTAGCCGTGCAATCGAAGCAGAAGTCTCCCTTCATCATGAAGAAGCCTACCTCCCCCTCCGATACACTAGCACAAAACCGCCGGAAGGCTCTTTCTTACGCAGAAGCCAGCAATGTTTATACTCTTCGGGATCAATACATGCACACCGACCTCGTCACAAACTTCATCCGCTTCGAGCAAAGTGACCAGGTCGAATCCCTCGATCCGTTCGAAGCTCGCCGAGGTCGCTGGCTCCTCATCTACGGTGTCATGCAAGTACTTGCGACCGTTTCAGTCGACAGCCCCAACCTTCGCTTCAAAGATGGCGCGCAGTATCACATGTGTCCGCAGATGAAAGGCGTCGTACCATGGGCCGAACGAGGGTCTCCACCAGAAGAAGAAGCGGAGCACAAACGCAGCCACTGCTGGGTAGTCCCCAGCACCTGGGGTCCCGTCGTCCCCAAGGCCCGCCCCAACGCGCATAAACCCATCATCTGGGGACAATTCGGCGACGGCCGCTCCCGATGCGAGAGCATGGATTCCGTACCGACGCTCAACCGAACGGCGATCAAGAAACAAGACACGGGCTCTATTGGCCGTAAGAGGGCGGAAGAATGGGTGCATACGAACGGCGGAGCGGGTGTTCCACCAGCTGGTGGCATGGGAGATCTTGCGAGCGATGCGGGGATGACCGTCGATACCGATGTGGGGATGCAGACGATCAAGAGCGAGAGCGGGGGCAGCAACGAGTACAGCACCGAGAGCCAGACGGAGGCCGCGAGGAGGCGGAGGGCACTCGTGCACGGTTTCACGGACTTTAAAGTCCCTGATGAATGGTGAGTTGGGGAATTGGGATATTAAAAAGGGGAGGGATAGATTTATGGAAAATTGTACGCTTTTTTTAGTGGTGGTAGGAATTGTTCGTTTTTTTTCTTTATCTTCGATGATACCATGTTTTTGTTAGGGGCTACCTCATGTTGTATAGCGAGGGGTTTACGCGTTAATGTCTACTCTCTCAAAATTTCTCAGATATGGATATAGATGGATGTTAGATGGAGGGCCGGTGCTGGTATGGGCTGGCTGCCTCTTGATTAAAGTATGCACACGATGAGTGAGAATGCAGATAGATACCACTTTTTATGCCATATGATCCTTTGCTTGTGCTGTGAGATGAGGAAGCTTTCGGTCTAGACTGAAGTATTGTTGTATGTGTTTTTCGATAATGCGGTTATAGATGGCCATTGCTGTGGCGATGAGATGGTGAATGGATTTCTACTTGCGATGGTGCTGTAGACCTGTTTGATGGGATAGTAGTGATGACAGTAATAGCTTAATAAGCTTCAATGGATCATATACAGCACTGTTCGAACGAGTGCGCTTTCTGCGAGACTGTAAGCGGGGAGAAAGTGAGATCGTTAGGAATGGATTGCATGGAGATTCGTATACAAAGCTTGCCGTGGCAGAGGAGAAGTCCTTTATCCTTGGATATGCTATACGCCGCTCATCATGCTGTATGTACAATGATTTGTACAGGCACCAATCAATGCAGATACATATCATACAGAGACCGTCTTCATCACAAACCCAGTCTTCCACCCTTCCTCTGGACCTCCATCTGCGCATTATCCTCCACAACTCTCCAGTCCACCGACTCCCACCAATTTTCCAGATATCTCTTCTTCCCTCCGAACCCATAGTCCCGCAACCATACATGCTGCCACGTGTTCACCCCGAGCAGCACCTCGATGTTCGCTCCTCCCGGCGCGATTTTCGGTCCCTGACCACTCATTGGGCCCCAGCTGCCCGCTCTCAAGGCCGTGTTGGTATCCTGCTCCTGCTTCCTGTAATGCGCGCCCGGCAGCGGCGAGCCGGCGAGGTAGGTGGTCAGGATGGCGAATTCGGGATTCTTGCTGGAGATGGCTTCGGTGCGCCGCTTTACGAGCCAGACGAAGCCGGGGCCGAACATGGCGTTTGCGGTGGCGATCATGGTCGCGCGGAGGTTTTCGAGGGAGTTGTCGTTACCGAAGGATTTGGAGAGGAGGGTGGTGAGGTGTTGGGAGGGGGGGGTCGGGTTGGGGGAGAGGGTGGAGAAGAATTGGTGGTTGTTCCAGGCCATGGAGGCGTGGTTGAAGAGGGATGCAGCCGCGGGGTCTCGGGCGTAGGTGATGAGGATGTCTTTTGTTAAGCGGAATTCTTGCGGCGTGCCTGTGGTGGATGGGTTAGGACTGGAAGGGATCGATGTGGAGGGGGAAAATGTACCGTCCGTCATCTTGTTAAGGCATTGCAGGATGTAGCTCTGGTAGGATGTCCAGGCGTAATTGTAGGAGCCAGCTGAGAGCATCTCGCCGACGCCATGTTCGGTGAAGTGTTGATCATGGGTCAATTGGGGGAGGTGGTGGAGTCGCCGCCGTTGCGACTTGGGATTATATAAAGTACATTTTTTTGGTATTGTAGAACCCACTCGGACGACAGCACGAAATATACGCGGGGCAGGCTGCTGCCGCGAGAGACTTGACAGTATCATAGAATTGAAAGGCTGTTGTTGGAGACAGATCTAAAATTACCATACCATGATGGACATGCCCAAATAATTCCCACGCTAGTGTGATCTAGACTAGCGTGTTCGCGGCGACCAGTGGATTCTCCGCTCCCCGAATAAGCTCTCCATCTCTCTTACATTACCGCCCAACCCCATACTCTTTCGTTTCATGTGATCAATGCTTCAGATCTTGCCACAGCCTACCAAAGAGAATGTTAATGTACTCATGTCGGAGTATCGTCACCCCTCAGCCAGTGGGCGTCGAAACAATTGGCCTCGGCACGTAGGTAGGGTCTATACCTGGGCGTGTTGCAAGCTTCCGCATGCTTCATGAAAGCATCCACTCCCTCCGCTAGTTGTGATGGCAATGACTTCCGGGTTTGCCTTGTTCTTTTCTTTCTCACGTCGACGACTCTCTTTGATCATCAATCCTCTGCTGCGTGAATGCGAAGCTGGGCTTGCATTGTCCTCTCGCTGCCATCTTCCTCTAATCTACTGATCTCTTTGTCCTTTCGCTACTGCCTTTGATATACCAATACATCTCTGCGTCACCCGTTCACATAGCCATACCCAAGGAACAGAATCTTACGCGTTACGAGCCTCAAGATGGTCGTACCAACCTTTCTCAGATTCACGGCAATATGCTTTCTCTCGGCATCACTCCCCTCTACCTTAGCACTCTCAGCAGTCAAACGTGCAGCTCATACATCCAGCCAGTCTGATAAAGCCGAACTATTTGGGAGGCAGGACCTCACATGTGCTTTCTCTGGCTATACAGCATGTAACAAGGCTGGTCTGCCCGGCAATTTCTGCTGCCCATCTTCGCATACATGCGAGCCGTTCAACAGTGGCCAGTCCGCGATTTGTTGTCCTCCAAACTCGAACTGCTCGACAATAGCGCCTATTGAATGCGACATCAATAAGCAGAACGCGACTGCTTTTCCGTCGAGCAGACTATATACAACAGACCTCTCTTCTACTATGGACACCTGTGCTGGCAAGTGCTGCCCATCAGGCTACAAATGCGATGGCACCAACTGCGTCTTGTCCTCTTCGCCAGCACCGACTACCTCAGCTTCGCCTTCCTCTACATCCACCACTAAATCTGATCCGACAACTTCTTCTGCTACGACTTCGCCGTCACCCTCCGCATCCGGCACCGCCGGTCATTCGGCGTCGACCCAGGCTCCTGCCGCCCAAGCCCATTGCAGCCAATTCACGACAGCGGGCGTTCTAGTCGGCTTATTCTCCGGCCTTGCTGTGGGCATCCTCCTTACCATCCTGCTAATGTGCTGCTTCGGCCACCGCAGTTACAAGAAAGAGATGGAGCCATATCCAACCACACCAGACTTCTCCAGCAGTGTTGCAGCTACCGTCTCTGATCCCATATATCAACCCCATGACGCAAACGCCTTCCGTTCCGATTTTCTGAGGCGAGAGTCAACGTCCAAGTTTGCGAATCGTACTTCGAGGGTCCGCTCGCTCTTCTCAAGAACTCCTACTTTGAAGAGCATGAGAAGTCGCGAAGCGCCGGTTGACGGCATTGGAAGGAGTATACCAGTTCCTCCAAGGACACCAGACAATCAGCGATCACCAGACTCTACAGTGAGGAAGGAACCAAGTATGGAGAGCATCAGGATCTACAGTCCGCCGAACGGAGGATTGGGTAGGCCGAACACTACATTCACAGACATGATGGCCGACGCTGGATTCAAGCACGGAGAGCCATATTTGGGTAGTCCTGGACGAGGTGAGTATCCTGGTAAATTCCGGGATGTATAGCGCTCATACCTCCGACAGTCGATCCAAGAAGCAGAGGTATAGGAGGAGTCTAGTGTGTATATGGGTCAACTTTTGGTTGTGCATTTAGGTGGTGATCTCATTTTTTGGCGAGTGCTTTATAGCGAGCGAACCCTTTGGTTTTTAATATGAACAAGATAATCACAGTCGGAAGCCACTACAATGTGCTTGATACTTATCAATACATGCCGATATTCTCAGAGCAAAGAACTGATGCTATACTTTCCCGATGTCAAGTCAATCACATAATGCAAGTGCTCAATGGCATCGGAATTGGCAATGCATCCATGCTGTAGCTCTATAGTGAAACACCGTGGAGCTGGTCCTGGAGGACCGTATTGTCGCCTCAATCCAGTTTCAAAGACAGTCTATGAACACCAAGCGACACGGCTGCTTCGAGTCTCGCGTTATTATCTACTTATACAATATACGGTATCTAACAACCTTATGATCAGCCGAATCGCCTCGCGCGCAACACACTCTCTCTATAATACTCCTGATAGTGCTGGTGACTGCTAATATGATTATTAGTGTGATGTAGAGAATTCCGGCCGCTAGTTCTATTAGTATCAGAGTGGGAGTGTGGTTATGTTGGGCTGGGATTGTGATGATGAAAGTGGTCTTTGATGTTGATGTTGATAGTGTGGTGAATGAATTTCTGTGTAGAATACCTCAATACTAACATCAACATACATTATCGATGGAGCAGCACTCTGGTGTCTTCTTATTGGAGACGTGGAGGGAGGACATGCTAATATCAAAGTATTGATTTAGCTGGGTATATACAGCATATAATGTTCATTCAGAAGCAAATGTTCCATCGCGTTGGTGTACATTATCATGACCAGGACCAAGCTACCGTATTCTATCTCCACCCAGTGATCGAGCCAGGTCTGTGTATGGAACAGACTCTATGTTAAACTCTCGCACTCCAAGATCATCAGCAGATGCTCAAAAACTATGGGCACGCAGTTTTGCCCAAGCTGGCATCATGAAAACCATAGCTTGCAGTCATCCAGATCGGCAGTGGGTTGATCATAGAGTAGGCAGGTTCTATCGACCTCGAAAATCATCTGCAATCCCAATGCCACAAAGCGTCTTCAAACGAACTCAAATTCTGACTCAACGAACGGAATCCGTCGCGATTTTAAGGATCCAGGTGGCGAAAGGGTAGTGAAGAAACAAAAACCCGACGACGTCTCTGAGCCATCCGAACGCTCCATGATTCGTCATCCTGCGATGCTCCGAGATTCAACTCGATTTTTGCAAGTCTGGTCTCGAATGCATATCGTGGTCTACAAGCCGTGCTGTATGCAATGGAGCTTACCGATTTCGAGAGATGGAGTCATGGAGTCCATGGAGGATTTCTTTGTGGTTGGCGAGAAGAGGACTCAAGTTTTGATCTGGTTATTCCCTTCCGAGGGACGGAAGGTCAATGTAGATTCCGGTACTATGGCTTATGGGCCTGCTGTGAGAGGAGAATTGTCCAATATGTTGACTCCTCATCCACTTATTTTTCACCATCTTGATCTGTATGAAGCCAAAAGAGGAGACAGGTGGGCTAAGGAAGACCCTTTGCATGGGCTGACTAGAGGATGTTGCGTGATGCTCTGGAGGTAGCCAAGTTGGATAAGCAGAAAAACGGACTCAGCGCTCTGATGAAGCCCTTGCGTTGGATCGAAATTATGCCATCGATAGATGACAACGTTTTCCTTGCATCCGTTGTGTCCGCTTCCCTCAATGTCGTAGGTCACATACAAGATTGGGTTCGCCGTCTCAACACGCTATTCCTTCCTTGATTTGTCTGACCTACAGCCAAGACTAGCTATCTGGCTCTTGAAGACCTCCACCGTGTCGACGATAGAAGTATGAAGATTCTTCCAAACTTCGTGTCCAATAGGGACCGTCCAGGGTGCTGGGATGCCTTGGTACACTAGAAAACAAAACAGACGAAGACCCGACGATAAGCACCATTGGAGACAACCATCCGAAAATCGGTGCATCATAAAGTAAGCGTAAGTCTTGTACGATGCTTCGATCATAGCGGTAGCCCATCGTACCAGAGACAAGGACGTGGAGGGTCTTTGCGGCTGTGAACCTAGAGGCAGATTCAATTCAGCTAAACGCGGAAGAGAATCTCCCTTGCAGTGGCTTTCCTGTTGCGAGACGTGGCTGGCTTTGTATGTCATTTTCTTCCTTAATCAGGAGTCCCTAGATTATCGACTTTTGACATGATCAAATAAGCTTTGCCCATTTGAGCAAACAAGCGGCATCCAGGAAACGACCGCGAAAGCCGTAAGTTTTGCAGGGCTTAGATACTCAAGGAAGTCAGTGGTGTGAACGACTTATCACACGGAGTGGAGCGTTCATGGTGCGTGCCGACTGTGCGTGAAGAATCACAATCTTGATTGAAAAGTACTGAGGTAACTGTGAATTATTTTACTGGAAGCGTCTCGACTTCCATGAAAATCCAAGCTCGCTTGAAGCGATCAGTTCTCTTTCTCGAAGATGTTCTGGATGGGTTTTGCAGCCTGTGATCTGTCAATACAATGTGAATGCAAAAGACCATGGAGTACGCACGTCGATAAACGTCTCCAAATCCTTATCCAAGCTGGCCAGATCATCCTTCCACTTCTGGTTATCAGCAATCAGGCTCTGCTTCTTCTTGAGTAGTTCCTGTCGCGCATTTTCTAGCTCCTCACGCTCCTTCAGCTCATGGTGGATACGCGCGAACATGAGTGTCTTCTCGCCATCATCGCCGTGTTCGGGCTGCCCCTGAAGGAATTCCTCGACTGTGATCAGTGGCAGCTGTTGGTACTTATGACTACGTAGACGGTCAGTGTCTTGCTTTGCCAAGAGAATGGTTATAAGGAAAACTCGTACTCGTAAGATTCGCATGCTGCAATCTCACCCCGTAGATGTCTCTCCTCGTAATAGAGATTCTGCAATTGTAAATGTAGTCTGTCTATCTCCTGCCGTGCCTCCGATGTCGTCTGCTTTGTATTTCGAACTTTGGTAATGGCGTTGCGGTTCAGGCCTCGTAATTGAGCAAGGTATGCGTAAAGTAGTTTTTGTTGTTTCGATAATTCGAGTTGTACTTTGAGAGGGGGTCTTTCTTCTGCAGCGACAGCGTTTACTTCAACGAGGTCGATCAGGTTGATGCATTGCTGGCGTGCTTGACTGGAAGCGTTGAGGACAGACTGCAGATACGGATCTGTGACAATGTCGCGAGAGGTCATCTCAACATTGGCTGCCGGCATCCTGAAGTCGGATCGCGCAGAGGAAGATGGCTCTTGGGTAAGGTAGGAGGGTAGGTGGCCCTCGGGCATGGTACAATGGCCCTCGTAAGCTAGGCCGATAGAAGCTAGAATCAGATAAAGATGTGGCAGATCTGGACCGTTGATGCCAAGAGAAACCTTGCGCCTGAGAAAGAGTGTTTGCCCCACGGTCGTCCCACTCCACGTCACCTATTCCAACGACTTTGGCCTCCACTTATGATTTAATATATTAATTTTAGATCATCCCAACCTCTCTTTACATATCGCAATAGAGCTGTACTACAAACCAGAACAGCCACCAAAGCTGACTCTTGACGCGGAAAAGGCTTCCCCGCCTCCTCAACAAAATTACCAAAGTTGCGGCGTGGCATAGGAAATGCGATCGCACACCTCACAGTCCCTCATAATGGCCTGCTCTAGTCCTTCTGTCACTATCGAAGCTCACGACACACCACCCAGTGCTCACACTACCGCTACGTCTCCAATCCAGTCGACCCCCACTCAACGTCGGCGGCACTCCTCCTATCAGCCTCGGCGCAGGCACTCCTATGAGATAGATTCCGAGGCAGTCTTTATGAAGGTCGACCTCTTCATCTCTGAATTAGAGCGGAGACTAGATTGGATCGAGAATTACGGCAATCTCAAACTTGACGCGACGATCAACCGCGCATATTCTACTTTGGATACTGTGCGAGAGTCATGCTCGCATGCTTCTGGAGAACTTGTTGGCGCCGGAAGGCGTAGGGCGAGAATCCTCGTGGAGACGGTGGAGAGCAAATACAATGACGCATTACCTACACGGGAAACGCTGGAGGCCAAAGCCCAAGCGGGAATGCGGCTTATGGAAGGCTTCCTCAACGAGTTAGAGACTCGTGCTCTCGCTGTTCGCGACTCGGGTTTTTCGGAGATTTTGGACGGTGGCTGGACGATCGCCCAGGAAGGATATGGGAAGGCCAGAGGGAAAGCGAAAGGGGTTGTAGATGAAGGCTTGGAGAAAGCACGCCGTGCAAAGGAGACCTTGAAGGAGAGCATCGACAATGCCATCACAATGGCACGCGACCAGCGCCTTATCACGTACGAAGATCTTCCACATCCCTGGCGAGTCAACCCATATATCACCAGAGGCTATCGGTTTTCCGAGAACAAGATTGATTGCATTAAATCTGCTTTCAATTTCTCCAACGAGACGGTCAACATTTGGTCCCATGCCATCGGATTGGTCATCGTCCTCTCCATTGCTTTCTACTTCTATCCTTCCTCCGTGAACTTTTCCCATTCGTCCAAGACAGACGTATTCTTTGCCGCGGCTTTCTTTTTCGCGGCTTGCAAGTGCCTTGTTTGTTCCTGCATGTGGCACACAATGAGTAGTATATCGGAGCAGACTCTGATGGAACGATTCGCCTGTGTCGACTATACTGGAATATCCTTGTTGATCGCCGCGTCCATAATGACCACTGAATACACAGTCTTCTACTGCGAACCTATCAGCCGCTGGATTTATATCACCACCACCGCGACCTGTAAGCGATCTTTTCGAATCATCCGTTTCCATTGTTCATGCAAATATCAGCAGTATATCATCATGATTGCCATTCCATTCAATACCCTTTGTCCAAAAGGCAAATGCTGACCCGAAACATTCGTAGTGGGCATCGGGGGCGTCATCCTACCTTGGCACCCTACGTTTAATCGGGCGGATATGAACTGGTTCAGAGTTGCATTCTATGTCTCCCTTGCGGCGACTGGCTTCGCTCCAATATTCCAATTGAGCTGGACCAGAAGCCCTGAATGGGCATGGATGTTCTATGCACCCATTGGGAAGTCAATCAGCGTCTACTTGGTCGGTGCCGTGATATATGCTGGTCAGGTCAGTTCTTCCTAACTCGTTGCTGTCTGGCCCTTGATTAATAGACGTTCAGGTGCCTGAGAGATGGTTGCATGGCTGGTTCGACTATGTGGGAGGTAGCCATAACATTTGGCATCTGGCGGTTTTGGGCGGTATTCTATTCCACTACCACGCGATGCAGAGTTTCTTCTCGGTGGCCTTTGAAAGGGGCCGGGAACAATGCGGACTTGAGATAATGTCGCAGTGAATACCACGGATATCATGGGACGGTCACGAATTCAAGCGCTGAATGCCAACCGATCTCATCGTACATAGCTCTTCAATGTTTAAATGCATATATAGCAACATGTTCATGCACTCATGCCCAACATTCGCAAGCACGCTTGGCGCGTGATGGTCGACCTCACAATATGAAGTCTGGTGAATGCGGAGACAGCGTCTATCCAAGTCTCAAGTGGAGATCGGCGGGGTTTGGGCATCAATCTGACAAACTGCCGCTCCACCTCGCTCCACCTCGCTCCCTGTTTGATCCATGCAAGGTACTGCATGGAAGACCCTCTACCATCCTCTACAACACCTCACATGCTCAATCAAGCTATGAGCAGCAATTGGGCGTCGCAATTGACGGTCGAAGGGGCGTAGATGTGCGACATGGAGGCCAATTCGCTTCTGCCTCACACCATGAGATTGGCCATTCGAAGAAGGCCGACGGCAGGTCGTGGAACGATTGTCATCTGCATGCTCTGCTAGTAGCTATGACTTCATAACAGAGGAGCTTTGATCAGATCTAAACCTGCAGCCCTGCATTGACAGCAGTCTGTGACCATTGACCAAGGCCCCACGACGCTGCACCAGAAGCAAATGAACATTCTTAGCCTGCAAGCAAGTCTGCAAGTACCTCCCGGCTCCAGTGGCACTGAAACTTAGGTATCCCTCGAGGAAAGCGTGATACTGTTCACAAACCGTAACAGTATCTAACGGTGTTGATCGTGGCGCCCTATAGATACCCAATGGGCAAGGGCCAAGGATCAAGGTCTCTCGGAACGCTAGGATACTGCTCGTCAGATACTGCTCGGTCAAGCGAAGGACCGCCAAGTGCTAAAAAGAACAACGCTGCGACGGACTTGTGCTATCATGACAAACGTCTCAATCATTGGCCCTTTCCACGCTTGTGACGTAGCCTGCGTGGACTCGGTGCATTGGCTGAACGGGATGCATTCAACAACATCGACCATACCCCGCCTGCCTCCAGGGCAGCCTACTGGGTGACTTACCAGACACATGTTTTGCTGGCGGTGAGCGGCTCTCTTACCGGATGCTTCATTCGGGTGGCCAGCTCATCAATTCCGAAGGGTCCCCGCTCAAGATCATCACCAAGGGTCTCGGTATTCGGTGCTGCTGAAATCTAACGACCATCCTAAAACGCTTGGAGACATACTAGATCGGGCGTTGAGATCAGCACTCTGACATCCACGCCGCCTGCACCCCTACGTATGGGTATGTTCAATATGTAGTACATCAGGCACTGTCTTCCTGAGGACGCGTGCTTTGCGACATTGTGCGTCTCCGCCAACGTCTGTTTGAGCCGTAGCGAAGTCATACAAATCTATGCTCTTTGACTGTCTATGTTTTCATTCTTGAATATGCTGATGACACAGTCTCCCAATATGTCCCGATCTCATCGATACCATTCTGACCAGTGGGACAGAATGGAAGGTAGCGGGGAGATAACTGCCACTCCTCGTGAGCGACACCGAGGACTTCCCCGCAGGTCAACATTTGCAGCTTTGGAAGTTACCGGTGGAATGCTAATGCTGTTGCAGCGCTACAATACTACGGCCTGATGACTATGGCTTCGCGCCCTTGGTCCCACGCCTGACACAACCTGAGAGCCACCAAGCGGCATCCCGAAGTTCAATGCATCCGTCCATCGAAAACCGTCTTAGTCCTGCTACCGAGTTTCTACAAAGCCTGCCTCCACCACATCGAGATGACCGGATGAACATGGACCGTACTGTGACCATGACTCCGGCTACCAGCCGGCCCTCTTCTTATGGGTCTGTCCATCGGATGGCAAATTTTGATCGCTGCGATGACCAGCAGCCCAGGACATCTTCGGACTTTCAATCACCATATTCTCCTTCCCAAATTGGCCCAGGGTACGGATCCATGCGGTCTCCACCAGACCCTTCAGGTTTCCCAAGCCACTCAGGTTTTCCAGGCGTGGACGTCCGGCCACTACCATCGGGTACCAGTTATCCATGGGATACTAGCTACCAGTTCTCTCAGGATCACTTTGATGATGACGAACAATCATCTCCCAAGAGGAGCACTATCACAGTCGCTGGCCCTCTGGAAGATGAGAGGCGCTCCAAGAGATACCGTGGAGGCCGTGATGAGTTTGAAGGTTCAGTTCAATATCTACAAAAGCCCCCACGGAATGTGCCGGAACCTCGTGAACGAGATCTGCCCCCTCTCCCAATCTCTTTGGTCAATGTAGAGCAAGACGATGTCTTGTCTGAAGTGAACACACGCCTTTCACTCTGCGCTTTCAATTTTGTTGCTTTATATAGCTTTCCGATTCCCCTCGAACCAAACAAACCCGCAGTACGGGAGGCGACGGACAAGCCTTGGACTGAATGGGCATACCTGCTCAAGAGACTGGCTACCAAGCGGAAAATACCATCGCACGCAATCTTCCAAGGACAGATTAAGGAGTTGACCACGGTCTTAGACAACTCACTGCAGATGCGTCATGCCACTAAGCCTCAACCAAGGCCACTCAAGGATGATAGAACAGTGCTTCAGTTCATCTCCGCGGGTATCCAAGTCGGAAAAATGCTCAAGGATGCTGCTACCATGGAGTATCTGGACAAACTTTACCGGCAAACGGAGATGGTCATCCAGGAAAGGACAGAGCCACCACAAGGCTACAGGTGAACCAGGAGCACGTAGTCATCCGACTAGGCACCACAGGGTGATTCCATAGCTCTTGGATTATTCTCCTAGACTTCTGAGTAATTGAATGAGACCTCATTCCCAACGGATGGATTCCTATAATCAGGCCCCTTCCATAAGTGGTAATCTACCATGTGTCCACAGACTGTCAAGGATTTGCACTGGACTTTGCGGCCTCTTTCACAATGGAATTATTTATGTCATCGTGTATCTTTATGTGTTGCGTCTGCTTCTCACTTCATCGTTCTTGGACATCCTTTTTTTCCGGAACTTTTCTAAGGTCACCAGCAACCCGTATATGCGATATCAGAATCAGAATTCCCAGTCCTATACTCTTCAGTTGGAGAGTTTCTCGCAACCTAGTGCGCTGGCCACTAAGACAACAATATTGAGTCCTAGTTGAAGCATTGTTCGCTAGGAGTGTCTGTCTGGATTAGCAGTGTCTCCCCAGGTCCCTCTACTCGGAGCTGCCACATACAAGGATCACTAGGCGCTTAGTGTCGCCCACTGGCCAAAGGATCTATCTAAGGTTGGCATGCACGGACTTGGTAAAGTGGTTTTCGAGATATCTGAGATCCTATCAGCGGGCCGCTATGCATGCGACTGGTACCATATTCTCGAGAGCTGATCAAAAGTGCTCAATTTGGTGTTTGGGGCGCGTGCAACTCTTCCATTTCCTTCCAGTTACGAGAGCTCTATTGTGTAGCTTTCACGGCCAACATTTCCTTGACGGCTGTGGTTAATGTCGATGGTCCGGAGATTTCAACCCAGCGATTAGGTACGCAATGCCAACGTATCAGAATACCAGAGTTGGCGGCGAGCTGTCGTAAGCGTTGAATTGTAATGTACGGTAGTATGACCACAATTGCAGCAGTCCTGATGATAGGGTCCTCATCGCCGCGGCATTAATTAGCTACGTTTATTGCCAGCAGTGATCCCATACCCTATCATACATGAAGCTATATTCATGATCCAGCTTCCCGTGGATTCTTCATAGTGACTAGCATCTATAGGCTCGTCATTGCCATATGTAATCGCCGACACGAGGCTCACAATAGAGTCGGCGGCTTCGAGCGGGAAGGGGAGATCGAATAGCCAAATACATCTTAGGGAGCGGGGAAACAAGCGGCTGGGTATTGACTTCTGTTGTAATTGGGTACCGACAAGGCAAGGGCAGAAGTGTCAAGAAGCCAGGTGTTTGCCTGGCTGCCAGAACTTCCATTGTTGGTGTGAAGCGGCTTAGAGCGACCAATTGTAAGGAGATTATATAAGTCGCCGTCAGCCATTCGATGCTCTAGTATCAGGGCAAATGAGGACAGAGCCGCTGAGGTCACTGTTTGTTGGCCATTGGCGCCGACAGTTCCCAGCGCGCACATGCGTGAAGTCGAAAGGATTGAGTGAAGGATTCGCAAGCCTCTCCATAGCAAATCCCAGCACCGACATGATACGCTTGTTGACACAGCTTCTTCTCGCGCGCTATCGTGCATCATGGGGATGAATCCCTTGGGCGGTTGCTTTAGTCATTGCTCATGATATAAAGACAGAATAATAGCCATCAGGCTGGGTCAAGAGATTCAGCAACAGAAAACAGTCAGACTGATAGCGCTTCAACTCACGTCGATCCGTCCTTCCGCACGCTCTTATGACCCTCCTGCGACTTGTTCCAACCACACTACAGTGGTCACAGAGCTGTCAGCTTCAGTACGGATACATTCCCACCTTCCTTCCTCCGTCCTTCCCCATCCTGTTTCACCATGTCATTGATCCTGACGGTGCTTTCACGGCGGTGATACTAACGGCAGCAGATTGGACGTGGTCGAATCATCGGCCGCAGTAGCACACTTATTCAGCTGCAGGGTGGAGGCACGAATCACAGCAATCTTCAGGCCGCCCGCACACCACGTCCAATCATAGGCCAAGGTCAGCGCTTGGAGAAGCAGGAGAGAGTGAGAGACCCACTCGGCAGCCACCCAGCTGCACTTGCCACTTAGTGGCTTCAGTACCTCGTGGCTCGATCCAATTCCGGGACCAACCCAGCAAGCGGCTACACGGCTACACCACATCTTGACTCGAGTTGCTTCTAAATCTGTAACACGCTGCATAAGTTGCATCACGTGCAACGCTACCGAACTCACAATCCGCTGGTTTGAGAACCACCCTTTCGACGTCTTGGCACGATCATCGTTGCTGTAACCGCCCGGTCTACCGCTGCTCTTCTACGGCTTACACCTCTTCCACTCATCGTGTATCGCGCGCTCCCTGGTCCAGTAGTCCTTGTTGTGCGACTCAGGTATGCCAGCTTCCTCTTCTCCTCCAATCCTGTATTAAGCCCCGTCCTACCCCAGAGTCTCTTCCTTTCCTGCTGTTTGTTGCAACGGCTCACTCTTTGCCCTGCCTGCAGGCCTTGCCCATAAAGATCGTATCTCGAGTCATTAGATTGACATCGCGGTCACTCCAATTCGACGGACATCATGTCTACGGCTCCGGATGAAGAGAAGTCGGCTATGCCATCCCCTCCAGAATCCGACCATTCTTCACCTCCCACCATTAACACCATCTCTCCCCAATCAACCTCCCCCAAACTTCCAAAGCCGTCCACTCTCGCTCTCAAGACACCGAACTCCGCAACTCTCCCGTCACAGCTGCCGAAGAGCCCACTGCCTGATCGCCTTGAGGCAATAAAGCAAGAAGACGACGATCTCCGAACACCCATCACCCCTCCACAAGCTTACACCGAGTTCCTCAAAGCACTCTCCCCTGCTGTCTCCACTCCCTCTACTGGCCGAAGCCCTGTCTTCGATCGTCTTTCCGGCAAATCTACACCTATGACTCAGCCCTCCAGCGCGAACAGTTGCATGTGCAGTAGCCACGATGGCCTCAAATCTCAGTCCGCACCTATAATACCACCATCACCATTCGTCAGACCACCTAATTCTGCACCCACACCTACCGCGCTACGAAGACTCCGCATCCCTCATTCACCGGCCTGGTCTCCTTCCACCGATTCGCCAAAAAGTAGTGCGCTTGGCAGCGCCAGGAGCAGCACCTTGCGCTCACCTTTCTCACCTGCAGATTGGGCAATCGAAGGGAAGAGCAGATGCTTCGAAGCACCTCGATCGAGCACCCATAAACCTGTCAGCGTCCGACAGGTCGTTACAAGGACGGTAACCTATACCAGGTCGCCAGTCACACCACTGGAACCAGCGCCGAAAGGGAAAAAGAGGCGGCTGGAGTAGATCACTCTCAGACTTGATCCATGCGGAGATGCTTTCCACTCCAATACTTCATTCAATTCTCAAACACTCTATCACCACCATCCATCTTCAAACCACGACACACAACGACATCTACCTGGAAGACCTTTCTTCACGACCTAATGTTGCACGGCGCACAACGGCCGCGGCGCTGCTATCTACATCCACGGAACGCGACATGGGAGGCACGACTTTTACGGACTTGGGGGCACGAGAGGGAAATAATGGGCTCGGCAACAGGCCTGGGTCTACGGGATCTGCCCTTTGGCAGCTTGCTTGCCGGTGTTTGGAGCTTTCGGACGGAGCAAACGGGGCGAGAGGGTCAGGCACACTATTCTGCGCCGAGATACCACATTTGTTTTGTTCTGCTTTGTTTTGTTGTGCAAGCTTGCTATCGATTCAGAAACCTATCCAAACGATAATTATGCACGGCATCACGTCGCATCGTGCATACATGGCAGCCATAGATGACAGACATGCTTGCCTTAGTCGTAGACAAACACTGACACCGTCACCGACACCGAGACCAGGCTAAGAAGGGCGTAAGCGACTAAGGCAAGGACTAACCAAAGAAGCCACTGGGACAAGCCAGCGCACGTGTAGCCGCCCACGCTAGAGCTAGTCCTAGAGCCAAACTAAAAACGTTACAACCAACACCCCGAAGCGCTGAAGATCCAAGTATGATTATCCTTCCACTACCACTTCTCCCCCACCATTATGTATGCGCTCAGGTGCTTCCTTGCCTGCAGTAGCTCGGGTGGTTACAGATGTCGTTTTTACAACTACGTTTGGTGTTGATTGGATTGGATGGGACCACTCCGGACGCAGTTTAAGTTGGGATTTGGGTGTTGGATGTAGGATGTTGGGTGTAGGATGTAGGATGTTGGATTCGGATGTTGGATGTAGGATGTTGGGGTGTCATTGTGCAATTCGCAATTCGGTTTAGACCGCATTTTGTGGGTGGGTAGGATTGGATTGGATTGGATATGATATGCCGAGTGTGAGGGGAGGAGGAAGGGGGAAGGGGGAGGCAGGTGATTTGTTTTGGG